>Ga0268244_10000574_pt1 | contig 15137 bp, 18 predicted proteins | sample AgamicMgSfe_FD_200258 | JGI IMG/M metagenome (GOLD analysis project Ga0268244, IMG submission 200258) | Agave microbial communities from Guanajuato, Mexico - Mg.Sf.e (v2) (version 2) | ecosystem: Host-associated > Plants > Phyllosphere > Phylloplane/Leaf | place: Guanajuato, Mexico | collected... | reverse complement strand
ATGCTCCAGTGACACTCACATACCTTACGAGCTCCCGTGACCTTTTTGAGGGTTTATAGCGTCGTCTCCGAAACCGCGGAGGTGTTTTAAAGTTTAGCAAGTGACGATTCGGACTCTGCGGTGATGCGTTTCCGGACCTGGCACGTGATACTCTGACCAAGCCATCTTGGCTTGCATACTCGGAGGTCGCATGCAAGCACAGACAAGCCTGACAACTTGTTTTGGAACACAGCACTGCACCTCACCAATCTCGTACTCGACAAAGCCCACCAGATGTCTCCAAGCTGAGGTGCAGTGGCGTTCTCTTTTCACGCGTTTCTTCCTGGGATTGCTATCTGCTTGCGGCTTTCGGTTATCTCGAGCTTCCATCATCATCATCATCAAGGGACTGATCCTTACACTCGCTTCACGCAAAACCCGTCTGCTTCACCTCGGAGGCAGCGGACGCCTTGAATTCGATTTGGGATGCACAAAATCTCAAACTTCACTGGTCAGGCCAGACATGGGTGGGAAAAGATGACGCCCTCGATGGGCTTTGGTATGAGCAGACCTCAGCAATCTCCCGCGGACCTCTCCATCGCTCCATCCTCGGCCAAGCGATCACTAGTCGGCACGTCGATGAGCCCGAATCCGGCGGTGCCTGGGCATCTGGTCAATCTGTCGTTCAATGTGCCATTCACATCGAATCTCCCGGGACCGGATAAGGAGGATGTGCTGTATAGCTCGGTGGGAGCATTTCAAAAATGGATACATACCGATGGCGCGGCGGAGGACATGCCAAATCACGCGTTGCCGGTACATACGCGCAATGTGGAAAACCTGAGGAGTCTGTGCAGGCAGATGAGCGAGCAGAGTGGTGAGAGAATACATGCTACGGTCACGTCGAGCAAGCCGAAGCCGGTACCGGGGATGCAGCGAGGACCGCTCACGGCGCCGGTAACGAACGTGTGTATATCCGGCGATGCCGATGTGGTGCACAAGATGCGGGCGAAGATTTTGAACGAGACGCCGATAACGCTGGTGGGTAGCTATGTGCTTACGGAAAAGCTTGTAGGAGGCTGACAGGGTGATATAGCGCTGCGAAACAATCGACATTGACCGCGAGCTTGTCTTCCCAAAAGGACAAGAAGGCGCACGAGCCGATGTGCTGAACCACATGGACGAGATTTCTGACAAGACGAAAGCCGACATCTTCCTTCTCGAAGCTAAGTCACGGCGAAAGGACTCAGACTCGGCCAGCTTCAAGGCTTCACTGGAGAAGAGCATGGACAAGAGATTGCAGATGCATGTCTACGGAGATCTGGAGAGCTCGGAGAACGCGAAGACGAGACTGCTGATCATGATCGATCAAATCCTCCAGCGCCAGGTGGATACCATCCGGCTCGAGCTGTCTCTGCACAGCCTGATCTCCGGCCGACACAGGAGGAACGTCAAGCTCATTGAGTCTGCGACGGGAACCGCGATCTACTTTCCGCCTCTCTTCCCGACGGTCTTCGGCTATGTGCCACCTGGATCAGTACCATTACGAGGCCGAGACGAGATCATCATCACTGGCGAAGGCATGGATAATATCCTGCAAGCCAAGAAAAGGCTACACGACCTAGTGATGTCGACCAAGACGTTCATCAAGGATGTCCAGATTACGACAAGCAAGGTGGACTACATCCTGTTGGACCGCTTGGACAAGATTCGAAAGATCATTGAGGTGAATGGCTCGTATGTCCTCCTACCTCCGCTCGGCAACCATAGTGGTGTTTTGCGCGTGCAAGCGACCGACATCCTGAACGTTGAGCGTACTGTGCGCGAGATTATGGGCTTGGCGGGCCAGTTCTATAGCGCGTCTTGGTGGGTTACGCATCCGGATCCGTCGCAGCGACAGCCGACGCCTTCCGACATCCGCGCGATGCTACCGGATATCTGCATCAACTCCGGCGCCGAGATCACGTTCGAGAAGCTCAACTTCCACATCAATGGTAGCGATGATTCGGTCAAGGCTGCCATGTCCATCATCAATACTCTGCCATTCGTCAAGAAGGCGCAATCCACTTTGCGCGTCAAGGTCGAGCTTGCCAATGAGCACAAAGAGTTCGTCAGCGGCAAGAAGAACGGTAAGATCAACAAGATCATGAGCCAAAGCAACGTGCAGATTGTCTTCGACGGCTTCAATGAGTACAACTTCTACATCGACGTGCGTGGCGCGCAGTATGAAGCGACGAAGAATGGGTTGGAGCTGGTGGAGCTGGAGATGCCGGCTTCAATCTCGTTCCATGTTCCGGACCAGTACCACAAGCGCATTATTGGCATTGGCGGTCAGCACATCCAGCGCATCATGAAGAAGTACTCGGTCTTCGTCAAGTTCTCGAATGCCATGGATCGCGGCGGTATCGGCAAGGATGACGACGACATCAAGGTGGACAATGTCATCTGCCGTACGCCTGCGCGAAATGCAGATAACCTTGAGCTGGTCAAGCAGGAGATCATGGACATGGTGGAGAAGGTTGACGCTGAGTTCGTCTCCGAGCACGTGCCGGTCGACCGTCTCTACCACCGAGAGCTCATTGCGCGCATGCCGGAGATCGAGGAACTGGAGAAGAAGTGGAACTGCAAGATCACCTTCCCTGGCACCGAGCAGGCGAGCGACATCATCACTGTATCCGGGCCTGAGTATCAGGTACCGCAGGCTGTCGATGAGTTCCTTGGAATGGTACCAGAGACTCATGAGATCGAGTTCCCGACTTCGGACGAGATTCGGAGCTTCTTGCGATCATCCGACTTTCAGCAAGACTATGCGCGGAAGTTCAGAGATCAGTATTGCGTAGAAGTGGCTCTGCACGAGCCTCGACAGGAACGGCAAGGTGACAAGGAGGTCACTGTCGAGAAGCTTGTGTTGAGCTACACGCGCAACAATGCTGGTGGACTAAAGGATGCTATTGACTTCCTGCTTCTGCCGTTCATGTCTCGCGGCTTAGAGGCCAACGAGGTCAAGGGTGCAATTCCTCGGCCCAAGTCCGACTCGTTTGAGGACAACATGCCGTACTTCGAGTCCAAACTTCTACAGCGCGCTGAACCGCCTGTCTCTACCGAGTCTCCGACGCGCTCAACCTTTGGCGAAGAGAACAGCTCTCGCTCCATCTTCGATAAGCTCCGCAAACCAGGCAGCATGTCTTCTTTCTCTTCCTTCATCGAACGTCGTCGCAAGAATGGCTCCAACTCACCTGGCAGCTTGTTCATGCATGCCTCGAATAACGCTTCCAAAGCCTCTCTCGTCAGCATGGAGAGCCGCGACTCCGGGTACCGCAATCCGTGGAACGACTCCGGCATCGATCTCGACGATAATAGTCTGCAAGGCGGACACAGTGGCCACGGTAATGGCTGGGGCTCCTTCGGCGGCTCCACGCACAGCCGCCCTAACACTTCTTCGAACTCACTCTCCGGAGCTTTTGGTGAGACGAACAAGTTTCCTTTTGGCGCTAATGGTAACGCATCCACGACATCTCTTACTACGCCTATGATTCCCGGTCTTGGTATGGTCAACGGCGCTGGAAGCAGCCCATCACTTGGCGCGCCTGGCGATGCGACGCCCAGGTACGACGCCAAGGCTGACGGCATTGGCAAGCAAGCCAGCGGCGCCGCTTCTTCTCTGGATGCTCCGCCTGGTAGCGCTCCGGCTTCGAACACTACGACGACTACTTCTGCAACATCTTCAGGATACCCGGCACCTATTGCGCCTCCGCATTGATACCACTGCATTTGTTCTTTCCAGCTGGCGTTTTGTGCTTTTTTGATGAAAGTCTGAATACCCATGTGCAAAAAGTCGAAAAAGCGAGTTTCTTGTTTTCGCACTGTATGAGGTGGTGGTCTCTGATGAGGGGGTATGGAAATGGAAGATGGGATATACCACTTTGCGCGCGGGTTTGTGTTTTTCTGCGAATGGGGGGCGCGACTGATCTTCGAAGAGACTGACACGCTTTGTTGTGCGGTCTGGTGCTCTTGGGCACGTTCCATTCTTTTATCTTCGACGAAGGACGATCTTGGAGCGCGTGCTGGAATAGGCACGGATTTGATGACACATACAGTGGATAGATATGGTACTTGAGACGTATCCTAGCAGCTTCCCCTATGGAACAGTCCCAGCATTGTTACTTCGCTCAAGCAGCAGATTCTCATGTGAATTAGAGAGCTTTCTGACGGCAAGTTTGACCTTGATACCCGTAATCCTGACATAGCCTCTCGACACTGCGCCAAGCTGTTTGATGCCTATAAGGGGCGTCCAGCAACATGAGCTCGCGTCGACGTCACGGTGGCGTCGCCTTCATGTCAGTCAGAGCATCGCCGCATGGAATGACTTGCCAAGCTCAGTATGCGCAATACGACCATACAGGGCTCTATAGTTGAGAGTCCTCCCATCATATTGCGCTGAAGATGCAGAAGTGGATTGCTCGAACGATCTAGGGGGGGGGTTTCCGGAGCGCTCATCCAAGATCTTATAAATGACTCGACGAACGAACGAGCATCGGTACCAACGTCGCAGGGTCAATGTCGTTTGCAAAGAAGCTGCTTGAACAGCGCTAACCAGGGATTACTGGTAAGGCGACACATGATGCCTTTGCGCTAATCCTGGAGAGCGCTACGCCGTCCACTAGGCTCAAGCCATGAGAAAGAGTTCGCTACTTTGTTGCGAAGCTGCCCCTGACGCCAGTACTCAGTTGCTCTTTGTATCTGTCCTGCGTTAAAAGGCGCGGAGTTTTGGGAAGCGTTTAGGACGAACGTACAAGACAATGCTAGTGTCGAGCAGTGTTACTTGCTACATCGTGACGACCTATGGGCGACCAGGGGAACCCCACAACAACAGCAGGAAACCAAAGCTTCATACGCATCTCTCGCCTCACCGGCATCGTTGCAGGTCAAATGATTTAGACTACAGACGCCAACAACGTTTTGTGCACTTTCAACCTATTCCACAATTGATGTAAAGTCGACGTGAAGGTGTGCTCACCATACGCTCGCTTGCGTTCTACTCAGCCAAGCGAAACTTTTCCTAGGCGTAGGACCAAAGGCCGAACAATCTGACGCTGAGAACTTTAGCGTGAAGAACTCAACAGCAGTTGACCGGTACAGCGCTCTCGTTGCTGTGCTCAGCCTGAGACAGAGCTGAGACACCACGGGTTGTTGCCGTGTCGATTGAGCGGCCATTGCGCAGAGGGTAGGAGCGAGTAGACGGCGACTGCGAAGGATGAACCGGATGCGCCTTCCTGAATTGGTATCAGGCGCATCGGGTGGCAAAAACGTTTGGTTGCCGTGGGCAACGTTAACAGAGACGAGGGGCAGGCTACGGGTGACGAGAGGACACTGACATGCTCCGATTCAGAAAAAAGCCGGAAAAATGTCGTTGTGACCGTATGAGGTGGATGTATTAAGCAGCTGTGACCTACTCACTACTCGGAATATGCGGTGGCTCCAACGTGGTCAAGTCAGGGAGCTTTGCACTTAGCACAGAATGTAGCGGCCGCACCGAAACAGAGTGAGCGCAAGACACGTCCGATGGTTCTGCGTTTCGCGCCTCACCGCCAGAGCAGGAACCTACGGCTTACTCGCTCAGTAAAGGTGTTTGTAGCGCCTTCTCGCCCACAACCCGCCGTCTTTTCCCTTTCTATCTAGGTCATGACAATACCACCGTCGACAACTTGTGTCTGCCCGGTAACGTAATCGGAATCTCTTGAAGCAAGGAAAGAGACAAGCTTCGCCACATCCTCCGGCACACTGACTCTGCCCAGAGCAATAAGCTCACCAGAGTACTTCGCAATCGTATCACCCTTCTTCGCGCCCTTTTTCTTGCCCAACTCCTCGTCAATGAGATCCCACATCGCGGTCCCAACGATACCGGGAGCGTAAGCGTTGACGGTGATGTTGTGCTCCGCCATCTCCATAGCATATGCTTGTGTGAGACCACGTACGGCCCACTTGGAGGCACTGTAGTGAGAGAGCATTGCGAAGGGCTTGAAAGCTACGATAGAAGCTGCTGCGATCATCTTGCCGGGATTGTCTTGTTTGCAGTTGCCTTGGGCTATCAGTTGCTTTGCGGCGGCTTTGTAGCTGTTTTGTACGCCAAAGACGTTTATGCGGAACATGCGCTCGAAGTCCTCATCGGTCAGTTCTAGTAAAGGTTTCACTTGAGCGATACCAGCGTTGGCGATCCTGTGCAAGGTCAGCACTTTGCCTAGCCGCCAAATGCACTCACACCACAGCCCTCAGAGCAAGGGCTGTACGTACATAGTGTTCAAGTCACCCAGTTCCTTGACGCTTGTCTGTATTACCTGCTCGACTTCGGTGTACTTGCTGACGTCTCCAATTGCAACACAAGACCTCCTCCCCATACCCTCAATCTCGCCCGCAACTGCCTCCGCAATCTTGGAGTTGGCTGAGATATCGTTGATGCAGACATCATAGCCATCGTGAGCCAACCGTAATGCAATGGCCTTGCCGATGCCCTACAGGCCGGAGGTTAGAAACCAGCTATATCTCGGATATGGGTTATTCCCTTCCCTTTGCTTACCCTCGCAGAGCCGGTCACGATTGCGGTGCGCTTCGAGGTCTCGGGACTGGGTGTTGAGACGACGGTCCGGCGTTGGGTGAGAAAAGAGATGGCGGGAGCTGGATTGGTACGGAGGAGGCGGGGACCGGTGGGTGCTCGAAGGAGGGAACGGGCTAGAGAAGTCATTGTGGAGGCTACGAGTTCGTGGAGAGACTGGTAGTGAGTCCAGTATGAAGCTGCGTGGGTGATCTGAGAGCTTGAAGATGAGATACAGCGGCCAACAACACCCAGCTCACAAGCACGACGGATAGAGAGACGCGAGAGCTCCCAACACCTACGCTGGTGGATATATGCACGGCTATAAGTAGCCCTGGGGGACGTTGCGACGCCCGCAGCTGCAGGGCGTTAGCGATGCATGATTGAGCATGCTTACTCCTCTCGCAGCATCTTGGCGAGGAATATAGGATTGGCATCCTCGGTGAACCGGATCAGCCAGCAGCTCGCGAGACGCGCGAAGGTGAGCACTGAGAAGGTGGTTGGAGCTTGATCTGCAACGAGAAAGTGGAGGAAGCTTCCCAAAGATGGAACAGACGCGGGGGAGGCTCAGCGATCTGAAGCCAATCGTTTCAATCAGCTGTGGGTTTCCGAATTGATTGAACTTCATCAAATTGTGCTGTTACATTTGCTTCTGCTGATCGATGACGATGCCGTTGCTCGCTGTAAACCTTCCTTCCTACCATGTGTGACCCATCAGGAGGGAGTTCAGTATATATGGCAGATTGTGTATGTTCACCACGAGCAACGTCTCGATCAATGGAAGGCCATGGTCTGCACAGTAAAGTATGGGAACATAGAGCTACAGCCTGAGGACGACAGACAGCACCTACCAGAGGTGGTTTATGTATACCAACATCAGCGTTACGAGAAGGACTTAGCTGAAATGTCAAGTGTATTCAGCCCTCATGCCGTGATGAAGATATCGAAACCCGAAAGACAATGATCCTGGACAGCCGCCATGGGATTGGCGACGCTGGGGATCGCAGGGTTAGGAGGAGATCGAATGTCCATCTCCTTACTGACTCTGTGAGATGGCAGCGGCTGACTATAAACGGGTGAACATTGCCATAGCTGTCTCAAAACATTATTCGTCTTGCGGAAACTTCGTGTAGAGCCATGGATGGGTGAGCAATTCGTTCGCTGTGCTGCGATCTTCAGGCCGCCATTTAATAATCCGCTTTGGGAATTGAATAAACCGAGTCTTCTCTTCACCTCGCATGTTGTAAACTGTGTTTTGGAAGTTGAAGTCCTCAGGCACAAGGTCATCTCTCCGAGGGTTTCCTGTCCGGGGATGTTAGCATGCTGTGTCACAATTTCAGATTGAGCTTTGTACCATCCGGTTGATAGAACATCGACGTCCTCCGGCCACTTGCCGACTCTTTGGATCGAGGGCCCAAGAGGGCAGTGATCTGGGCGAGATGAAGATGTTCATCGTAGTCGTCAACACTCTCTGCATCATCTTCCTTGGGTTTGATCACATTGAATAGCCTCGTTCCCTCGAGAATATCCCACAGCTTCAGACATGACGCTAATAGATCAAGAACGATATTATGGGATCGGAAGTATCTACCATAACTCCAAGACTCCATATATCAGCCGAGTAGGTATAGCCAGCATCGAGTATAACCTCAGGTGCACGGTAGACATCTGCTTGGATGTAACCGGACCTCGGGACATCTCCGGAGACGGAAAGATCGAAGTCGACTTTTTGTACGACTCCGGTCGATCTAGAAAGCTGTCCATAATCATTCCGAGACAGGTAGATGGTGCGCTCATCTACATGTTTCTGCGGCAGTGGGTGGAGATATTCGTCGTGGGCATCCTGTTCTAAGATCATAGGGTCCTCGAGTTTGACCATGATGTTGTCCGGCTTCAGGTTTATTGAGTCAATTAGCACGCGGCATACTCTCGAGCCCCATCCATCGTTTAGGCGGATTTCCTGCACCTTACCAGTATGAATGACCTGCCATTCGATGTGTAATAACCCAGTCCTTGGAAAATCATCTGGAGCACGATCTACAGAATACCCGAAGGTATGATACTACCAACGAACCTTTGGCGGTAAAGCCATAGGGGCTCGCGCATGGGCTCGAATACGAGGCACACGTGCTCTCCGTCGACGCCGTTGATTGCGAAGGAGTCCGTCAGCTTCCTCACGAAAAGCCAACCTTCATGTTGCGGGTTGGTATCCATTATATGTTTGAGCATAGCAAGCTCAGATTTGGCATGGTCGAAGGCCACATTCTGTCCACTACGTGTGATCTTGATGGCAACGTATCGCTCTGTCACCGCCAGCTGTGAGACGTATTAGCAAGAATTCTACGCATCTGAGCGTGTAGACATACCGGTGGAGATCTCTAGCAAGCCATACTGTCGAGCCAGAAGCACATCAACTTCGTTACAAGTTGGTTTCTATGGTGCAAAACTTGGCCCAGCCTCGCGCGATAGAAGCGGTCAGGGTAATAGTATGACGCCCTCGAGAAGCCGGGAAGAACTGAGTCTCGATGCGATTGCAGGAGTTGGAGGTCAAGGTGTGTGATGCAGGGTCATAGGAAACCATAGTCTGCGGGTTCGTGAAAAGGCCATCTACAAATGAGTGGGTGGTCTTCATCTGGAAAAGAGCGACATTCGAGACTACACCATACTATCCCGTTAGAGGCGATAGACATTCTAGCCAGGTATTACGTCCACGGTCTCGAACATGGACAACACGGTCATGGGCCAAATTCTATTGATCAGGATTGGGATGAGTTTGTAGGCAGGGAGAGGATCGAGAGATGGCGAAGTACACAGGTGAAGTTCGGAGCGATCCGTGCTAACCATGTGGCCGGTAACCGAGGGCTCGTCATAATCCCGGCGCTAATCTTAACCCGAGAGACAGGATCGCCATTTCTTCCGTCATTTGTTTGCCCGGATATCGCACGTGGACCGTGAGGTGGTGTTGACGTTTTGTGCTTCGATGTGGAGATACTATCACTATCACACCACCTTCCACCTTCCACAACCATGACAGCGCAATCACGAACAAGTCAACAGCATCATGGAGCGATTGAAGAAAGTTATCGACAAAGCGCGTGGCGACGATACGCCATGCGACGGTGACGATCACCGTTTACCGAGTATCACAGACAATGCAGCGTTCAATGCCAACGCATTGCCTGATGGCAAGGAGGATGTCATGACGAAGGCGCAAAAGGTCAAATACAAGGTCAAAAGTGCTGCGCACATGACTGCGCATCCCGTCAGGACGGTCAAAGAACGCTCGACGAAGCAGATTGTGGGCAACGAGCGGCCTTGGCTCGATGACCAGAAGACGGCAGACCAGGAGCTGTTCGAAGCCCACGATGCTTTGGAAGATTTCCAGAATGAAAGGCTGAAGGAGGACAAGTTCGAGGAGGAAGAGCACGATGCTCTGCTGCAGTCTAAGCAGAAGCGTGTACGCGATGTGGAGGAGAGTAGGGAGGAGCAGCACGCGGCGTGGCATATGGCTCGCAACGTTCACCGTGTACGCGCCGTTCGCCGTCCGCTGGCCTATCCACCGAGGGAGAGATACAAGAAGTTCGATGCCAACGGCGAGTACGCGGGGTTGCACTGGGTGAAATGGATCGGCCATGTATGTACACACTCGTCCATAGCACACAACGAAGTAGTCAAGACATTGACTTGTCAACCTCACAGCTTGTTCTCTACGGTTTTCAGGACTGTTCACTTCACTACGTCAACCCGACCAACGTCATACCTTATGACCGCGAAGTTCTGACGCGCCGGATCGAGCGTCTCATTGTGGCCTCCGAGTCCTTCCAGCTCTGGTGGATGCGCGTTCGGCGCGTGTATACCTGGGAGGATCCATGGCTGACATTTAAGTGGCTCATGGTCTTTCTTGTGCTGTTGAAAACCGGCTATATCATGTCATTTTACGTAGGTTATACCTCCTACTGACTCCGCTTCGCATACCGCAAGCTAGTATCGAGTCGAACATCTTCTGATGCTGACAAGACGACAGTGGGGCTACCTCCTCTACTCCTGCGTCACAAACTTCTACGGCACGCACAGCCGTCACTGGATGCGCGACTCCCACCACCGTGCCCACGAGACCACCAACCGTGCCGCCATGCTCTCCGAGCTCATCGTCCGCCACGGCCACGACGCCTGGCTCGAGCCTTTCCTCGACGAATTCGGACCTTGGGTCCAGCTTCAAATCGGCGACATAGCGGACTTCCTCGAGGTTAGTGCCAATTACTACGATTGGCACAACGTCAACGCCGGTATAGCGACGTGCGTGGCTTACTGCGCGCTGTTCTTGATAAGCGCGGTACCCAGTCTGCAGTGGAGTATGAAGGTTTATTGGATGTCGTGTGGCCTGTTCTTCTTCATAAGCCGGCCGATAGCGGCAAACTATCCGAGGTTCCGACATGTGGTTGATCCAGTCAGGTGGATGTATTGGAATCATCCTACGATGTGTAAGTCTCACCTCACTGCAAGATCTCTAGGTGGTGTGCTGATGGTAGTGATAGCGGAGTCTGCCTTCGCGTACCTGCGCAATAAGGCTTGGTCGTCGTTGGTCGCGCAACCAGAGGAGTCACCGTACTCGAACGCAAACGATGGCGGTGTATTCGAAGAAGACATCGACCACGACGTGTTCTTCGACTGCCTTTCAGTATCTCCGATGTCTCCGATGTCTCCGATGCAGCGCTTGGTGGCTGATGGAAGTATCTCCAACGATACCCCTTACAAAGCGGTCATGACTCTCCCAGCAACCTGGAGCGGCCGACGCGGCCATCTGGAGATCTCCAGAGTATCGGTGCGCTTCGTCTCTACTGCGCGCTCCCTTCGCGATCCCTCTACGACCTTCTCTAGTAAAGGCAGCAGGCAGCGGCAATCAACGTACTGGGAGCGGTTCTACCCGGATGTACTTGAGCTACGCAAAATGAACCAAGCGGGTGGGAAGATGCAGGCAGATAAGGGCTCTGCTGCCCTGTCAATACTCTGGGCTCCCGCAGACGAGCCGGCTCTACTGACTACGGAGGAACAATCGAACGATCAGAATTCGATAGAGGAGGAGCTGCTGTATGGTATGAATGAGGACCGGAGGAATGAGGCTTTCAATGCTATACTTGGCATTTCTGGGCAATTGTGGACGGAGTTGCAGGTTGAGCCGGGTTGGCAGAAGGGATTGCATTGACGAGTGAGAGAGGTTTCTTTTTCCATGGATTGGTGATGATGCTTTAGCCTACCTGCGCGCATTATTGGAATCGATACCCAGATAGTTCAGGTTTGATGAGACACGAATGCATCGATTGACGAAATGTGTCTCAATTCCTACACCTCTCAATCAATTCGTTCCGGTCGCTTTAGCTGATTCGGGACCCCGCGTCGTGACGATTGGCTGAGATAGAGGAGTGTTTTCCGACGCGTTCTCCTCTTCGCGTCTTCGTGTGCAAATACAACCACACGAGATTATTGGAGCCTCGTGCGAGCGACGATGTCGAGACTGGGCACATCGAGGAACCTGACGCTTACGGAGGAGCTTGAGAAGCTCGAGCAGTCCATCACCCTTACACTCCAGGAGATCGACAGCAACTTCAGCAAAGCGCATCGCATTGTCACGAGCAGTATCTTGCCGATTGTTGAGCAGTATGCAAAGCACAGTAGCGACGTCTGGGAAGGATCGAAGGTAGTGATAACCATGAGCAGGCACCCGGTGTACTGGACTGACGTATGGCATGACAGTTCTGGAAGCAATTCTTCGAGGCCTCGGCCAACGTCTCGCTCTCGGGCTACGAGGAAGCCGCGCTCGAGGAGGAGGAGGAGACGGAAGTAACGCAGACGGATACCACGACGACTGCGCTTGAGACACCTACAGATCGCGATAAGGATACCGCTTCCGGCGCAGAGTTGCAGGGCCAAGAGCAGGATGATGAGAGTTTCACAATGGATTCGCCGACGCAGATTACGGGTGTGCAGAGTACGCCGAGGTTGACCGCATCTACATCGAAGAGGAGTGCTGCTGGAGTAGGATCGGCAAGTAGAGGAGGAGCATCTAGGACAGCACCGAGGTTCACGTCCCCGAGTCCGCGGAAGTACACAGGCAAGAACCCTTTGGCATTGGAGACATCATCCGAACAACCCAGCACGCCGCGCATACAGACGGAGCTCTACCCGCAGTCTTCGCCCTTTGAACCAGAATCAGCCTTCCAACCCTCTGCATTCCGGAAGACGAACAACGACCCGCTAATGCATAGAGGCGTGTTGGACAAGAACTACCGTATTCAAACTACGCCTCATACACAGCGCCGCAAGCAGCAGCAACAGCAGCAGTATAGCGCCAAACCTACGCCAGTGACAGCTACCAAGACTCAACCTTGGGACGACTCACCAGACTCCTCGCCTGCCATAGCCGCACCGCAATTGCGAAGCGACCTCTTCTCGCCTGTGAAAGGCCCGCGTACGCCAGGTATATCGGTCCTCACACCCGCTCGCGGCAAGACCGCTGCTTACCAGGCTCCCACCACCTCAACCGGCCGACGACTGTTCAGCCCAGATGACAAGGCATACGCCAGTACGAACCGCACCCGCGCTTCCAACATCTTCTCAGACGAAGAGAGTGATGACGATGACGAGCTTGACATGAGTCCACCCAAGACAATGCAGTTCCATGTCCCGCAGTCGAGGTTGATGCAGACACCAGCGAGGGAGGCAAGTAGGAGGATTGTCGAGGACTTGCTGCTTACGGCGGGAGCAGACGCTACGGATGATATCGAGGCGGAAGGGCAAGGGTTGGAGGAGGCGAGTCCGAGCGTGGTGCGGAGAGCGTTTGATGTGGATGATGATACGTTCTAGCATCTTATGTTCAATACGAGCCATGGATTCTGAATCTCACTGTCTTTCAGGCACTCGCTGAGATCGTCAAGCCTGTACTTTGGCGATATACCGAAGTCGATGGAGTGCAATCGGGATGGATGCAGTGGCTGGACGTGTGGGACGCTCCTTCCTCTTCGGTCGTCGGGATTAAGGTTTTCGCGAGCTAACGTACGGTCACGCAGGCGCAAACGAAGACCCCGAGAAATCTTCAGACATCCTCCTATTAGCATAGTCACCAGCGCATCTATCGTCGCCCTCCCGCATCCATCAACGCAACGCTTCCACGCCCTAAGATCGTATGAGGAGCGGTCGCTGCAGGTGCGATGGACGAGCAGCATTGGCGCATCACGAAGGCTCATAAAAAGTGGCAAACCAAGCTCGACCTGTGCCCATTGCGCCCTGGATATTCTAGCGCAACTTCGAACATGGCGAAGACTTTCTTTTATCTTCCGGCAACGCCACTGCCCAGCTACAGCGCAGCTGACTGGGACGACTTTGTGGATGAGCTGGTCCAGAGTATGGAGGTGAAAGCTGAAGGCAAGCGTTTCAAGATGGCATTTATGGCGTGGTGCTGACTGTGATGATAGCTGTCTACTCCGAATACATAAACACCGTGCCATACCCGATGTCAGCAATGTCCTCCAAGCAACAGCCAGCTCCTCGCGTGACCGAGTCTCCGGTATTCGCTTCCGCGCAGTCTACCATGCCGCCCGACAGCATGCCACAACGTGCCGCGAGGCCGGCGAAGCTTGAAACCACCGTCACGATGAAGCGATCGATGAAGCGATCGGACCTCGACAGTACTACATGACCATCAGCCAAGAGGGTGCGCCCCAATGCCCTAGCCGAAGAGCTTTTGTTGGAGGATGCCGCGGACACGGTGCAGTGTCACCAACAGTTGCTTCACGAGATGTGCCCGCAGCATATCGACAACGACGGTTTCTGGGCTATCAAGGACGTTGCTTGCCGTGATGACTTCTGTGCGTCGAAGCACATCTGCAAAGTCTAGTGAAATGGCAAGAAGAAAGGCGAGCGTACGCAATGCGACGGTGGTGGCGAATGGGTAGAGCACTGGGACTGCGGCCTTCAGAAGATGGTTGTGCATGTCAGGCCGAACTGTGTTTTTGCAATCAGGAAAGGCAAAGTATGCGCCCCACCAAAGAACGGGCCATGCATTTACGGGCACAAATTTGAGGATGTTCGTCGTGCGCTGGTTCGCAAAGCGATGTCAAGGACGGCATGATGATGGAGTCGAAGAACTCGGGTAAAGTCCGAGGAGGCAGATGAGTATGTACATTCATTACCACACCAAAGTGTAACCTTGCATAATCCACACCGAGCATTTCCAGGTTGAAAGTCAGACTCTTGCAATAAACAACATCCATATCGGTCCTCAGGACGGTACACCCTCGTAGTCCCATCCGTTGTCTTTTCTCCTCCGCCTCTGCTTCGTGTTCTGCCTGTTCGACGCACACTTGACGAAGACCGTCAGCGCGGCCAGCACGAACACAATAACAGCTGCCACGGTCGGGACAGCCACCTGCCTGGTCTCACTCCGCGGCTGCTGCACGTATGAACAAGTACTGTTCTGCCCTGTCACCCAACAAGTCGCGGTATCAAGGTCGTTGAAGTTGAGCCAGAGGAGTTCGTCCGTGCCGCTATCGGTGCTGACAGCATAGGCATTCCC
>Ga0268244_10000571_pt1 | contig 15188 bp, 12 predicted proteins | sample AgamicMgSfe_FD_200258 | JGI IMG/M metagenome (GOLD analysis project Ga0268244, IMG submission 200258) | Agave microbial communities from Guanajuato, Mexico - Mg.Sf.e (v2) (version 2) | ecosystem: Host-associated > Plants > Phyllosphere > Phylloplane/Leaf | place: Guanajuato, Mexico | collected... | reverse complement strand
CCCGCCGCCCTTACCCGCATCGCGCAAGAAATCCGACCCGTTCGTCCCACGACCGAGTCGAGCCAACTCGCTCGCGCCCCCGTACCCTCCCGCACAACCGACGAGTGCGGGGCGATGATGAGCGAGGGCTCGAAGCCTTTTCCGAAAGGACCTTCAGCCTCTAGGTCACGTCACCGATCATTCGTTTAATAACACTTATACAGCCTCATTTCCGTTGCATGCCGCATTGAAAGACACGTTTTAGCATGGCGTTCCGCGTCGTTACGTTTTTTGCTATGTTCTTTCTTTTCTGGGGAAGAGAAAGCTGGAGAGAGGCGGGGGGAGGTGGTTTCCATTCACAATGATACCAGGATGGCCTTTGCGTTTTCCTTTTGGGGGGTGGCTAGCATTGCGCCTTTCCGTTTGCAACCCTCGCTTGCTTTGGATTTTATTGAGTGTTTGGGTCCTTTGGCTTTTGACTTTGGTTTTGGCTTGCTTTTTACAAAGGGGGTGTTCATTGGAGTATTTTTTTGGATTGGATTGGATTGAGCGTTGCAAAAAGAGAGGCTGGCTGTGACGGGGAGGGGTGTGCGAGAGGATGTGAGAGCTTATTGTGTACAGACCCCCAAAAAGCGGAAACATGGCGGTTGGATACATACTGTACATGTACTTTGGGGCTAGATTCTGGACATTGTGGAAGAGTGGTGGAGGTGTGATGGGTGTGTAGGGGATTTGTTGGATATTGTCCAAAAGATGTTGGATATGTCTACGCCCGTGTACCAAAATGCGATACTGTACAGCTGATGTTTGACTTTTGATCTGCTTTCCTCCTTGTATACGTTCGGAGACTGCGTATCGAATTGTAGGTACATTATGTTGGCTAGGCTAGAGGGAGAAAGTGTGGTGTCGAAAAGTAGGTACCTAGGTAGAACCAAACAGCTCCACAGTACTACTTTCCTATTTCGTCCCATGTTCGGTGAATCCGCACATCGGTTGACTGCTTTCCACTGTCACACTCTTCTTACTTCCCTCACTCATCCTCATCTCCCCTCATCTTCTCGTGTCGGGGAGTCGGGGGTGACCGTAAACACTGCCACTTTGTCACCTCTCTCAGGCTCTACAGCATCAACCCACCCGTAATAACAAGAAAGAGACACCCCCCGGACCGCCACAACCAAAACGCCCACATCACTTCCACCTCCCGCACCGCCCGCTCTGCTGCGAACAATCACCGCGCAGCCAGCCGCCGATAATCTTCGATTGGCAGCCACGAGACCATTCCTTTTTTCTTTTCCCGCACAAAAGCGCACGAGGAACGGCCGCTGCAGCCATCCACCTATCTATTCAGCCACGCATTCTCGCAGAGAGACAAAGAGGTCTTGGCTTCTGTCGTCCATTTAGCCGTGCATGCGGGCGGTGCTGCCGGTGCATAGATGCTGTGCGAGTGTGACAACAAGAGCTCCCCCCCACCTCCTCGCCGGTCGGCCGGTTGTTGGTGGTCCTAGACTGTGTCACGATGGCGGGCGAGACGTGGTACGCACATCGAGTGCGGAGGATTTCCTCTCTAGAATTTAGATGATGGTCACAGACAGGGTGAAGGGAAAAGCGGCTGAGGGTGAAGTGAATGGATTGGCTGCATTGCTGTAGTCTGCTGTCTGCTGTCTGCTGCTGCTGCTGCTGCCCGTAAAGCCGTTGCTTCGTCCCACCAGCGTACAGAGGACAGGTACATGATAATCGTCTGTCGTTCACCGTCGCACGCGAGGCGGCGCCAGCGCCAGCGCCATTCATCTGCATGCAGGATGGACCAGGTAGGTGGGAAGCTGCAGTGCGCAGGGTATGTGCTAGCCGGGTTCGTCTCTTGCCGATGTCGTACGTCAACGGTGGATCGCCATTCTGCAGCAGTGCGTCGGTGTGAGTGGGGCATGGTCTTTGTAGCTCTGCAGGTTTCGTGTGATGGTTGCACAAGCCGGATTCCGTGTCCTGGAGAAAGAAAGACCGTTTGTGTGCTCCACGGTGACGCATTCTGTAGAACCCATCACAAAGGTGACGATGTGCAGACCAACCCTCCTTTGCGGGTTGAACGGACGTATTGCCGTGGGCAGCACAGGTGCACGCCACGCCTTTCGGAGAATACAATCCCTGATCTGTGTTTCCCATATGTCGTGCCGCCGATAATGGTGACCACTACACCCTCCACCCTCTCGCTCCGTCCATCACCGAAAACCCTCTCCATGCCTGGTCGTGGACGGCCATCTTCGGTGCTTCAACAAGTGTTCATGCGAATCGTCATACGGCCATGCGAAGGAGGGATGCTGCCGCATTGTCCATCGTTCGCTTATGTTTCCCTTGCCTCATGCGGCAGGTCCCGGCTCGCACCGTATAGACGGATAAGCTTCATTTTCCGTCAGTGATCTTAGCAAGTTTGAAGAGCGGCAATGAAACACCTGAGATGAAACGCAGAAGATGAAAGATCTCTCGGAATCTCGCTTGCTTCATGAGAAGGCTCGACCTATCTATCGTCATCAACTCGAACGACTTCGTGCACGTGGAGTCGCCATGCTCGGGTATCACAATCAATGCCATGCCATTCCACGCCATGCTTATGCGTCGTTATCATCATCGCAACAAATAAACCCCACCACCTGAACTGGCCCAATTCCCACATCGCCTCATCGTCTGAGATACTGAACCAGCTCCTGCACCTTTCCCCGCGTCTCGTCACTCAGCTGCTCTTCTGGCGGGCCCAACACCTTCTCAAACACCGGCATGAGTCTGTCCGTTAGGCCCTGAATCACCCCGTTCTGCTGTTGGTACAGCGACACGATCATGTCGAATACCGGCTCGTTCTCGCGGAAGTCCTCCTTCAACGGAAGCAGGCTGGCGAGATGTGGTAAGACCTGATCAAGCGGAACGCTCTGCGGCGCCTTCTTGATCATACGCGACACACAACCGGCCGCGTTGTCCAGAAGCCGCGCCTCGTGCTCGCTCGGGGTGGCCGACTGCGCGTGCAACAGCGGCTCGAGCGATGTCAGGATGGTTGGATAGTTGCCAAGGACCTCCTTGCCATCTGTGCTGTGCAAACATAACAGACCCACCGAGAAAGCAGAGTTGCTCTTGGTCTCGGGATCCTCGTCGGTCAAGCGCTTGAGAAGGACACGCATCATTCTGGGTGTGTACGGGGTGCACGCTGCTCCCATCGCCTCGATGCACTCGCCCATGGAGCCAACAGCCGCCGAGCGTTCGAACCGTTCCTGCGAAGAAGCATACTTCATGATGGGCGTTTCGAAGATCTTCCACAGCTCGCCGAATTGCTGGCCGAGAGCAGTCGCTAGGGCGGTGATGACCTCGAGCGCAGTCTCAATGGCGAGCCAATCGTACTCGGCACTCTCCCCGGCAAGAGCTTCCGCGTCTTCCACTTCGTCCTCGTCCTTTTGGCAGGGATGCTGCTTCTGCAAGACAAGCAGGAGGAGGGCAGTGATCTGCTCAAGCGGAGTTGAATTGCCAGGCGTAGCTCCGGGAGACAAGATGGCGGGACCGCAGAGCTTAAGCGTGGCGGCGACGTTGCGATGGATCTCGGTCACGGTGGCCCTGGACAATAGTCAGCGTCTGCTTCCAAAGATGTGTTTTACAATCAAAGCAGTTGCAGTCGCGTGGTAAGTCAGAAACAGCCTCTACGGTCTCGCAGCATATGCCGTAGCATCTGAGTGAGCTGGGTAAACGAAAGTGTTCTCATCACGAAGAGCGAAGAAGTGGCGAAGTGTAAGGAGAAAGTCTCATCACATACCTGTCCATCTCCTCTTCCCACAGCGCCAGCGTGCCCTTCATCACGAGGTCGCCCAGCTTCTCGAGGTCGGCGGTTGGTTTGACCTTGATAGAAAGACCCGGCTGCCACTTCTGCATGCCACCGTCCTCGGCCAAGCCCCAGAGGCATGCGTATGCCCTCCACAAGGTACCGACAGCACTCTTGCGCACCCCCTCAAAGCTGTGGTCGAGGAGTGGGATAGTGACTTCGATAGTCTTTTGCATGTAGGGTAGGTATTTGCCCTTGGCATGTGTAAGGACGTCGCCAATGACCTCGACGGCGATCTCCTTCTCCATGGCGACAGCCGTAACGGCACCGAGATCGTCCCAGTCATCCCCGTCCTCTTCCGCACCCTCCATAAGCGCTCGCACGATAGCGTCATCGTCACCGTCGTCACCCTCATTCACGCCATTCGCACCGGCAACCTTGATCTTCTTCCCAGCAATGGTCACTTCCTGTCCGATGAGGTCGGAAGCTTCAGCACCGAGCTGAACTTCGCTATCCACCTCCTCCTGCTCAAGGCAATCCAGCAGCGCTTTCGCCACGCCTGGTAGGAAAGGCTCGAAATTCTCTTCATATACTCTGGCCAGAATCGACCAGAGAATGAAGCTTGTCTCCTTCAAGCGCTGATGGTCAAGATGGAGACCTTCTTCGCTGGACTGCATGAGAGGTGTGACGAACGGCTGGAACGCCTCAGCACCAACGGCGCTCGAGATCTTCCCAAGCGAGTCAATGACAATACTCCTCAGTTCAAGCTGCTCTTCATTGTCCTTGATGTTGATGTACCGTCCGAGGCTTTGCATCGTCCCCTCGAAGTATGGCTGAAACGCAGATTCCGACGCACTGGCGATGGACCCGGCAGCGCTGACGGCAGCCATCTGCACCTTGTGGTCATCATGGTCGAAGAGCGTCGCAAACCTAGGTACAAGTTCGTTGACGTACTTGGCGGCGTCCTCTTGGGTAAAACCTTCGATCAGAGAGTCGATCGCCATACAGGACGCCTTAAGGATGTGTGTGTTCAATTCGTGCTCCTTGCCACTAGGCGGTGAATTGCGCATGCCTTGTAGAGCCAAGTCAAAGTTCTTGACCAGCGCCGGAATGAGTCTAGCGTGCTCCTTACCCATATCATCAGCAAGGTCATCTGCGAGGCGGGCAACACCATTGAGCGCAGCACTTCGCACGCCAGTATCGGGGTCTTCGAGTAGGTGTAGCACGAGGGGCAAGATCTCCTTCAGCTGCGTGGCGATGAAGTCGGGCGCGCCCTCGACACACATACCCAAAGCAAGGATACCGGCCCGCCTGTAGCTTGGATCGCTGTTCTGCACGAACGGACCGATCGCCTTGAGTAATGGCACAGCCACCTGACTCGGCGGCAGACTCTCACTCAAGATGTCCAGGAGTCCAAGCGCGGAACGGGCAGGCGAAATGTCGTCCTCGTCAGCAGGAAGCTCGTCAAGCTCCGTAGCGACTTGCAGGCACATCTTGGTCATCTGCTCGCCAACCTTCAGGCTCTGCACCTTGAGCTTGCGGTAGCGTACGCTCTGCATCAGAAAGCTGAAAGCTTGCGACCGGACCTCGTCATCAATCTCGACCTTGCCCGCCACGTGCATGAAGAATTGCAAGAGATCGCCGAAGTGCATACTCAGGAAGGCGCTCTCGTAGCTCAACAGCTTATTGAACACGTCGAATGCCTGCATGCTGTGCTCCTCGTCCTCTGCCTCAATCGTCTGTTGAAGGACCTTGACCATGTGTGGAATGGTATTCTGGAAGTTCTTCAGACTGCTGGGGTCTTCGTCCGTGTCGAGGACCATGGCCAGCTCCGATAAGGCAAGCATCGTATTTATCCGCACCTCTATCGACTCTGGATCTTGGATTGTCCGGTTGAAGAGAGAGAGCATCTGACTCATGTTCTCCTGGAACATGTCCGGCATAGTCTCGAGCAGCGTGTAGATGATGTAGATGCCCACTTCACGGTGCCTCACCGCCTGGCTCGTCGCCGCCTGTTGCAGGACGCCCGGCAACTCCTGCCATTGTCCATCCTCGAGGTCGATCTTCGCGATGGCTGCAATGACCCTCGCCTTGCTATGTCTCGGCAATGCTTTCTCCTCGTCGATCGTTGACTTGAGCAGTTGCTCTCTTAGCTGGGACTTCGAGGCTTCTGGCACCGCCGCCCAATGCTTGCTGACGAGCTTCCGCGCCTCTACAGCCGCCAGCTGCCGAAGCTCTGGCTGGTCATGAGAGATGATGATGTGTATGAGTGCCGGGACCGAGGCGGGGGAGGTGTAGTACGTTTTGTTCAGCTGGCCAGTTGCAGCCTTTACCTTCTGCGTATCCGGCTGCAGTAGCGCTTGGAGGAGCGAGACGAACTCCCGCTCGTCCATGATGAATGAGTGCAAAGGACTTGGGTATCACTGGAAGGAGTGCAAACAACAATGAGAAAAGGCACGAGGCCGAAGTCTGGTTGTGTGCAAAGCAGAGATCAAAACACAATCTCAGAAAATTAATTTCTTGCAGCAAGTAAAGTCAGACGGCAGGTTTGCCGAATGACAGCCTCAGGCATCTGGCGAACAATCCAAATCGGGATTCTGGCAGATCATGCGCAATAACATTGACAAGGGTGGACATTGCTTGATAGGTGAACGCTCATCCGAGTCGCTCAACGCATGAAACATTTGTGGTCTATGCGCTCACTCAGGTACCCTAGCACCTACCTGTCTCCAGAAGTCGCACCTCGCCCCCCGACCCCCTTCCCAGCCATAAGCATCGACAACGCGAAAGTCGTTCTCGAGTCCCGGTCCTTCATACTGAGTTGCATTCGGCGCCGGGTACGCAACCACATGTGCACTGTACTCCTGGCCACCCGTCTCATTCAGATTAAGCATCCTGTACGCACCATAGCCCCGCGTGGTGAAAACCGGCCATCCGCTCGCAGCGTTGACCGCAGCAGATCCATTCCCATTAGCCAACTCGTTCGAGATGGATGGGTCTTTGTCAGTGATGAAGTTACCCCACATCGTCGTGAAGGCGTCGTAGAACTCCGGGCTCACGTTCGCCGTCTCCGCTCTCAGGCCTTCGGCACCGAGATCGGCGCCGTGCTGGGCGGCGGGGACAGAGTACTGGTATTTGTACGCTTGTTTCCCGTGCGAGGGGTCGAACGCGGCCGCGAGCCAGTAGGATGGGCAGACGAACGTGGTTTCCGAGTACAGGTTGATGGCGCGCTGTTGTGCTCCTACGGCGATGGGTCCCACATTGACGGCGGTCGCGCCGCCGCAGTCGCCGCAAGTCGCGTACGGCACGGACGACACGTTGGAGGCCGGGTAAAATTTGTTCAGCACCTGTTCGACATCGCTCGACGAGAGCATAGGGTACTCCAATCTCAGCCAAGCTTCGAAGTCGGCATCCGTTGAAACGCCCGGAATCACAAATGAAGCTCCTTCCATCGCGTTGTTGCCAGACATAACCCGTTTGCCGTTGACCTTTCCACTCGTGAGCTGCTGACTTGGCCGCTGTCGAACGAAGTCACCATCCGTCACGGGAAGGAAGGCCCACGTGCCCCAGGTGCCTGATGCACCAACGATGGCATTCGCGTTCTGGAGAGCATCGGACGGCGCTTGACGGAGGCAGTCGATAACCTTGGTGCTTGAGTTTCCATAGGCTCGTCCGGAGAGGCATCCGGCGACCTCGGCGAATGCGTAATATGACTGAGACGGCTCCCAGCCATTGTAGGGATATTGCATGGGAAGGTAAGGAGATGCCGCCACGATGTTATCGAACATGCTGGTCCCCAACGTCCCACCGTACGCCATTGCCTGCAACATCACGCTTCCAGCTCCGGCCGACTCCCCGGCGATGGTCACCTTGCGTGGATCACCGCCAAACTTCGCGATGTGCTCTTGCACCCACTTCAGCGTCATGTGTTGGTCCAACAGTCCAGCGTTGACGCTGCCGAAGTGGTGCACTTCATCGGACGAAAGGAAGCCGAAAGCGCCCAGGCGGTACTGGATCACGACGCTGACGAAGCTATTGTTGTTGATCGCGGTAATGTCGCCAACATCCTGGGTGCCCGAGCCAGTGCCATAACCCCCACCATGTACCCACACGAACCTTTGTACATTTAGTCAGCCTAGCAGCGAGCCATAAGTGCGGTCACTGTGGTGACTCCGATGGGAACATACACAGGTGAATTCGTGGCATTCGCTGGAGCGTAGACGTTGAGGAAAAGACAATCTTCCGATCCAGTGTAGTTGAATCCAGCTGGGAGGGGAGCTTGAGGCCCTTGGGGGCATCGTGGCGGAAGTGCGTTGGCTTGGATCACTTCGCCCCGGTTGGTTCCCGGAGGCTAGTCATTGTCAGAGCACCACTCCACGCCGGGTGACAGCGATAGAGCCACGGTGGTACACTTACTGTAAGTTGCGTTAGCACTAATAGAGTCAAGAGATGCCAGTGTGGAAGCCTTACCTTGCGGAGCCCGCCATCTGTTGTTCCCAGAAGTCGACGCCGCATACCGAATACCAAGCCAGGTGTTGAAACCGAACGAGGCATCGTAGAAGCCATCGTATACTTCGTAGCCCAGGTCGACCTGCAAGCTTGACGCATTTGAAGCTCGCCTGCTGATGTCGACGCCGTTGATGTCAGCATCAAGAGGTGCGGCTAATCCCAGATTCGAGAGCAGCACAAGAGCAAGCGACGGGATGAGCGTGAACATCTTTACGAGCGTGTGGAATCAATCGCTGGCTTTTGACTTGTGTCTCTCGACGGACCCTTGTGGTGCTTCAGAGGTTTATCTATGTACATTGTGAGAGCAACGTGACTCGGCACAGCATCATCCGAAGCGGGCACGAGTATGTCTCGTCCGCATACCTGTACCGGCCTTTCATTGTCGTTGGGTGCTGGAATGTTGACATGGGGCATTTCTCCGTTCCCCTCATTGCAAGTGATCGGCAAGCTTTCCCGCGTCGAAGTTCCGAGCCTCGTGTCTAGAGAAGGAAGCCGAGGACTAGGTATGCAGCGATCGTCAGTAATAATGGGGTACTGCACAATCACTCAATCCCATATAGAAAGTATTGCAAACCGGCGACCCACTCGATATCTTTCACAAGCCGCAGCTTGTTCCAGTGCAGCAGCAATTGCAGGTGGTGCCAGCTGCGAAGCCACTTCACACTCCGGTCGTCAACAGACTCTGCCCTTACAATCACCTCAAACCGATTGTGGTCATCAATTCTTGCACAATCTTCGAGAAAGCCTCAGCCTGAGGACCTTTCGGGCTCGCCACCACCGTCGGCTTCCCCATATCCGCATCGTGGCAGATCTGAGGATGCAGTGGGATATCCCCGAGCAATCGAATGCCCATCTGTTTGCATTTGTTTCGCGCACCTACAACATAATCAATACCGGGATTTTCCGAGCGGATGTTATCGAAAATAGTCTACCATCAAGACCGAAAATATCATGGTTATGCCCGCAATTGCTGCAAGTGAAAGTGCTCATGTTCTGCACCATGCCGATGATCGGGACGTCGACTTTCTTGAAGAGGTCGACGCCTCGGACTGCGTCTCGGAGTGCCAGGTCCTGAGGGGTTGAGACTATGATCGCGCCTGTGGTTGTGACGATCAGCGGTACAATGGAGAGCAGCAGTAAGGGGTCACGAGAATGCCCTACCCGTCAACTGAATGCTTTGCGTAATTGTGAGCTGCACATCGCCAGTGCCGGGTGGAAGATCCAAAATGAGCAAGTCCAGTTTCGGCCAGCTGACCTCGAATAACAGCTGGTTCATGGCTTTCTGAACCATCAACCCCCGCCACGCAATCGGACTGTCCTGTGGGGCCAAGAAGCCCATGGACATTGTCTTGACACCGTATGCAGTCAATGGCATGAGGCGATTGTTGCTATCAAGTTCAGGCTCAAGTCCTTCGAGCTTTGCGATTGTCAGTCGTGTGGACTATGACGGGGTGAGATCGACGTACATTCAACAGAGTCGGTATACTGGGACCGTAGATGTCCGTGTCGAGGATACCGGTCGCGACGCCTTGCCTCGCAGCCGCCAGAGCCAGGTTGACAGCGATCGTGCTCTTGCCGACACCGCCTTTGGCGCTGCTGACGGCCACTACTTTGGTGACATTGGTTATTGGCCGTTTCTCGGGTAATCCTAGACCGTCGTCAGCCCATGCACTCTTGCTCGGTATCGAATCGTGAGAAACGCTTCATACCTCGTTTCATCCGCGCAGCCAGATTCGGAGGCGTGCCGGACCGTGGCAACCCCTGATGGAATCCATCAACCCATGCGGTGCTCTTAGCTGAGAAGCACGTATATGCTTCTCATGACTGGGAGACGGTAGAATGACCTACCAGAGGGTTCTCATGCCCAGCACGTACGCATCGCGACGTCGAAAATGCGCATTTCCTTGTCACGTATTGGACTAAGTGGCTTCGCACCGACGGGGGCAGACAGAACGTCTTGTACTGAGATGCCATTGCTATCTCGATCTGCATGATGTCAAAAGGGAGAGAGAGACCCGTGTCCGAGGTTCAGGACTGTGAAGAAGGCAGAAGCTGGCCGCTGACTAAGAACGCATCGAACATGAAGGCAGCCACAGGATCGACATACCTACCTCGGGACTGTATGTACTATGAATGTACTCTCGTACATGAACCTCAACTTGATGTTCATGGTAGAAGATAAGAAGGTACAAATCCTGAATACTAGAGCAACGGGCTCATTGATGTATCACCAGCTGAGCCAGCTTGCGCATCTGATCGCCCGTTTCAGCAGGGGTTTATCGACCCAACGCAAAAGCAACAAACGGGTGACAATGATGACATGTGAAGAGTCAAGGAGTCTGTCTTGAAACTTCATCTTTCGCTCATTCACGATTCATGACATGTCGTTACATAAAACCGTTACATCTCCATCGTAACAAGCCATACACGCATGCCGGCGTCAAGCGCTGAGGAGCTCCTCTAAACCAATCCTTAATACCTCCGCCCACGCCCATACATCACATCACCATACTCATCCTCGTTTCCGTAACGCGCATCTCTCGCCCTGCTCGGATTACTGTAACTCCGCCGCTGTTTCCCATACTCATGCCCACCGACGCCACCCAGGATAGCACCACCGAGGGTTCCCAGCCCGGGGAAAATGGCATCGCCGATCAGAGCGCCGCCGCCGGCACCAAGGAAGGTGGACACGCCGCTCTGTTTCTTCTTTTCCATCGGGGGTCTACCGCTGCCGCCGTGGTGATGGTGGTGGTGGTGGTGATGGTGTCGTCTGCGATCTCGGCTTCGGCTGCGGCTGCGGCTCAGAGAGCGCGAGTCGCCGTCGTAGTTGTCTTTCGAGCGTGGCGGGTCGTACCGGGGTTGTCTGCCGTACGGCTGTTGCATGGCTGGTGCCTGGCCATTGGGAAAAGGGTATCCGGCTTGACTTTGCGGTCGTTGCGACTGGTATGGTGACGGTGCAGCTTGTGGTCGGTATATATTCTGTGACGGTGGCCTCTGCCCTTGCTTTTCTGACGGGTACTGGTAGCCGCCGTTTTGCGGCTGATATGGCGCTGGCGCAGGGCTTTGTGGGTAGCTGTTGTTCTGGAAGTGTACTCGGCTTTGCGGCGGAGGTTGGGAGTTCGGTCTGGGTGGTTGATCGGTGTATGTTGAGTATGGAGGTGGCGCGTCGGAGATCGGGTATGGTAAGGAGTTCAGGCTCTGTTGCGATTGGTATGGCGGCCGCTGTTGGGGGTGAGGAGCGTGCTGCGGCACGCGCAGCGATCCGCCACCTGGGTTGTAGTACTCTGCTGCTGCCATGTGCACCGTTCACCTTTGCCTTCGCTGTTTGATATGGTGGATGAATGGGAGATTCCTCTTCGCTCGAGGGATATGCGAGTCAAAAGTGTGACGGATCTGACTGGTGATGGAGGCTGTGCAGGATCAGGTGGTCCTCATATTGGATACAAAGACCGGTGTGAAGGCGCAGCAAAGCCACGAAGTTTCCGCTCAGGAAAGGGTAGAAGATGGTGGAAATACGGAAAGGCTCTTACCTACCTCATCCACTGCTGCCGGGCTATACTCCAATTGCTGAAGTCATCAGACGGGAGAGAAAAGGAACTCGACGACTGCCGAGCTCTTCCGGATGGCGACTTGCGTGAAAGTCACGTGACCTCAGAATACCGCACACATGCACAAAGAATGTTCAGAATGTTCCATGCATGTTCCCGGCTTCCAACATTGATCTTATATTGTCTGCCGATTCGAACATGGGAGACACCAGGCTGTGATGTCATTCTGCAATCCCCGGCACAAACTCCGATCACACAAGAGAGAGTCTGTCATTAATTACTCTACAGTCAGACCACCTTTAACGGAAAGACTAGATCAAAGAACTTAAAATGGCGGCGCCCGAACAACCCAAGATCCTACTCACGGGAGCATCAGGCTACATCGGCGGCTCCATCCTCGCCCACCTGCTGAAGTCCGAGCACCCCGCCCTCAAAGACGCCACCATCACCTGTCTCGTCCGCGGGCACGCCCGCGTCGCGAAACTCAACACCGCGTACGGCCGGCGCGTGAACCCGGTGCTGTACCAAGACCTGGACGACATCGACCGCACCGTCGACATCGCCAGCACCCACGACATCGTCATCAACACCACCCTGGGCTATCACCCGGCGAGCGCCGCCGCACTGGTCCGCGGCCTCGCGAAACGCAAGCAGCAAACGGGCCGGGACGTCTTCATGATCCACACCTCCGGCACGTCCAACCTGGCCGATCAACCCATCACGAAAGCGTACACCGAAGCGGATCCGGAAAAGGTCTTCGACGACTCCAAGGATGACATCTACGGCTATGAACACATGCGCAACGAGAAGCAACCCTACGGCCAGCGCACGAGTGAACTCGGCGTCATCGACGCCGGGCTCGAGACCGGGGTGAAGACGCTCGTGATCATGTCGCCGACCATCTACGGCGTGGGCCAGGGCGGGTTCAATAAAAGCAGCATCCAAGTCCCTGCGTACGCCAGAGCGACCGTCTCCAACGGCCAAGCCGTCATAGTGGAGGAAGGCGAAGGCGTCTGGGATAATGTGCACATTGACGATTTATCCGAGCTCTACGCTCTCTGCCTCCTCAACGTGCTGGAAAGCGGCGGGAGAGATCTCCCCTGGGGTAAGGAAGGGATCATTTTCTCCGAGAACGGACGGCACAGGTGGTTTGATCTCGCGCAGGGGGTGGCGGATGCTGCTCACGCGGCTGGTAAGATTGAGACGAGGGAGGTCAAGTCTGTATCACTCGAAGAAGGCGCCAAAGTTTTGACGGGTGGCGATACCCTGTTGGTCGAGTTGGGATTCAGTAGTAATTCGAGGACGAAGGGCGTGGTCGCACGGAAATTAGGTTGGAAGCCGACGAGAGGCCCAGAGGATTGGAAAAGGGGGTTCGAGGAAGAGGTGCGGGCTGCAATGAAGTAGGTTGTCGTTGAGTCTGCATGTGTAACTCGCTGCCCAGTCACTCGTAGACCAAATGTGTATTGCCAGACCTTGGCATTTGTCGAACTGTTGCAGCGTATATCTTCTGAACTCCCGAGCTGGGGTTCTCGGCAGGCTATGTAGTTGATCACTTATCCACAGCCGTCTTCGTCACATGTCATTCTTCGGATGCATCCTCCTGACAACATCCCTTCTTCTATCAGGCTGCACGGCATGACCGCGAACGGCTTCCTTGTCTTGACGGGCTACCCGTAGAGCGCAGGAAGCTTCCACCCATGTCAAACTCCACCGAGAGCCATAGGGTCACCCACGCCTCCGGTACACTGCACTTCACCACGTTGACTGTGAAGTCATGCGGCGCCCAGTGTCACCAAGCGCAGTTTGCCGTGGCTACCGATGGAGCTTGCACCATGCATCTTGTGGAGAAGGTGGGATGTCCCTTACTAGATCTCAAAAAGTCCTAGAAGCAGGCTTCGCCTTGGTGAAAAAGCTCGGAATGGGCCACAGCGCAGCTCGTAGCTTTGCTCGGACAGACGACCCAAGTATGCTCACCCGACCATCGTGTACGAGCCCCGTCTCGTCACCGGGCTTTCCAACGAAGCCAGGTCGTCGTCGTCGTCATCGCCAGATACGGCAAAAGACCTCAGCATAGCTTCATGGTCGTCCGCAGTCTCGAGTTTCGTCAACCGAACACCTCCATTCATGCCGTGTGAGTCCCCGCCAGCAGTGTGATCCGCTCTGTGAACGAGCCAACCCCGATTCCGCTCGAACCAACGATCCGTCTCTTCCAGGCTGCGGCCCTGTGTCTCGACGACCAGGTAGTATACCAGAGGCACGAAGGTGGCGTTGAGGACGGCGTAGATCAGATAGAGGCCCCATTTCAGGTGATGGATACCGACCGGCGTGGTCTGAACGACGACGTAATTGAACAGCCAATCCATCGCCGTCGCGAGTGCCGCGCCCTTGGTTCGGAAGCGTAAGGAATTGATTTCAGCCGGGTAAAGCCAGGGGACCGAGATCCAGCCCGAGGAGAAGGCGGTGAAGTACAGCCAGATGAAGACGGTGGCCACGATGCCGGGTCCCTGGCGGCCAGGCTCGGCATATCCCACGCCGACTCCGATGGAGACGCCGAGGAAAGCCACGGCCATGATTCCGGCACCCGACATGAGAAGCGAGCGGCGACCGAGTTTGTCTACGAACAGGATCGACGCGGAGGTGGTTAGCCAGAAGCTCACCGCATTCGCAGTCGCTACAAAGCGGGCGGTAAGCTGTGGTAGGCCGACCGATCGGTGGAGCACGACGGGGAGATAGTACGCCAGTACGTTGATTCCGGAGAGCTGCTGAGCAATCTGCAGGATCATGCCCAACAGCACACGTCTCGCGGGCAAACCGCCCTTCAACAGCTGCGACCACGAGCCTTGGGCAGCTTGTTCTGCTTTCACCGAGGTGCGGATCTGTTCGAACTCCTCGTCCACGTCGTGGTCGTTCAACAGGCCCAACACGTACCTCGCTTCGTCGTCGCGTTTGCGAGAGAGCAGCCACCTCGGGCTCTCTGGCAACAGAGGCACCATCACGAGGATGATGGCGACGAAGATGAGCTGGATGCCGAGAGGAAATCGCCATTGAGCCTCGGTCATCAGACTGCTGAACGCGAGCGTGATGAAGTTCGAGATGACGAAGCCCAAGACGTTGACCGCCATCTCCTTCACCACCGCCTTGCCCTTCGCGCTTTGATGAGACGTCTCCACATGCCAGACCGGAGCAGTCGCCGTATTGCCACCGTTGCCGACACCTGCGATCAGACGACCCCAAACCATCTGCGTCATGTTATGGCACGCCGTCTGGACCAGGATGCCCGCTCCCATGATGATCGTGAACAAGATCAGCATTCGTTTCCGCCCGAGCTTCTCGCCGACCACCAAAGCCAGGAGCGCGCCTCC
>Ga0268244_10000570_pt1 | contig 15207 bp, 9 predicted proteins | sample AgamicMgSfe_FD_200258 | JGI IMG/M metagenome (GOLD analysis project Ga0268244, IMG submission 200258) | Agave microbial communities from Guanajuato, Mexico - Mg.Sf.e (v2) (version 2) | ecosystem: Host-associated > Plants > Phyllosphere > Phylloplane/Leaf | place: Guanajuato, Mexico | collected... | reverse complement strand
TTCTTATTTATTATAGTATTATCAGTGTTTGTGTTTTTTATGCCTAATATTTTAGGAGATAGTGAAAATTACGTTATGGCTAACCCAATGCAAACTCCGCCAGCTATAGTTCCTGAGTGATAAATAAAAGATGTCACTTAATCTCACTATATGCTGGAAACTCCTAAAGATTTAAATACTAGTTTCACTTTATAAAGGGCTAGTTAGACTTTATAAAGCATTACACTCTAGTGAAAATTTTAAATATGTTACAATGGACAATCAGCAGGAAACCAAAGTTTTTTTTAGAGTTGGATCTGTCCTTTGGATGGAGCCCTACGAAATGTTGGGATCCTCAGAGACTACACGCGAGACATTGTTTATATAACAATGAAGATATAGTCCGCCCGTTACCCTTTGCTCTCTCGTAGTTATACGAATGAGCTGGGCTGAAAAATATTGATTTTTCTGGTGAAAATTAACGGATAACATTTATATGATTTGTCCGCTAGTTTAGTAACTACTAACAAACGTTCTACAAAAGAAATTAGTCGTTTATCTTCATCAGAGAGAAAACAGATATTAATACCTAATGATATAAAAGACGTATTAATAGGTATACTACTAGGAGATGCCCACATAGTAAAAAGATCCTCTACAGGAAACTCTAGGTTAGTGTATGCACAAACAGCTGTTACTCATAAAACGTATTTCGAATATGTTTATAGTTTCTTTACTAGTTTTTGTGCTAATGATTACATACCACAATCTAGAGTTATTAGAGATAATAGAACTAAAAAAATATATAGTGCTATATCTTTTACCACTATGCAACTTTCTTGTTTTAATGTATTTAGAAAACTGTTTTATTTATCAAATGTAAAAACCGTACCCAATAATATAGACGAATTGTTAACAGCCAAAGGGTTAGCTTTTTGAATAATGGATGACGCAAGCAAACAGGGTACTGGTTTACATATAAGTGTTTACGCCTTTAGTAATAATGATGTAGATAAGTTGATGTTTACATTATAAGATAAATTTAACCTTAAATGCTCTATACATTATAATAGGGATAATAAACTTCGTATATACATATTTAAACTATCTATGGATCATTTAATTATTCTAGTTAAACCATATTTTATAAATTAAATGTTATACAAGTTAGGTTTATAAAGTATTCTTAAAACAATCATGTATTATAATTCGATCTTTTACCATTCTATGCTATATTAAGGTCTATACCTAATAAATTATTAGGGGTTGTTGCAATGTTAGCTGCAATACTTATACTGTTAATTATGCCATTCACAGACTTGGGTAAAATTAGAGGTTTACAATTTAGACCTTTAAGTAAATTTGCCTTTTATGTATTTATAGCCAATTTTTTAATCTTAATGCAACTTGGGGCTAAACATGTTGAATCACCATTCATAGAATTTGGTCAAATAAGTACTGTATTGTATTTTTCACATTTTTTAATTATAGTGCCTGTAATTAGTTTACTTGAAAACACTCTAACAGAATTACAAACAACTGCCTATGTTAAAGAAAACAATAACATCACTCTTTATCAGAGATGTTATATAATATGAATATGGCTTTATTTATATATTATGGATAAACATGTTGTAAAAAGTATATTGTTATTTGTGTCTATAGTTATTTTAATATGGTTGTTTGGTGGTATTTCTATTGATACTATATATTGTATAGACGAACTTTCTGAACAAGCTCGTTCAGATTGAATCAACAGAAAAGTAGTTATAAGTAATAATATAGACTATAATAAAAATCAATTAGATAATATTCATCGGTGTTATGCGGAATTATATAGTAATAGAAATGCTATTGATCCGGCTACTTTTCAAGAACGTTTACATGAACTTGTTAGTGCCAGAAAAGATACTTATACCAATTTAAATTCTGAATACAGAATGTTAAGTATTATGGAGAGAAATGCCCAAAATGGGAATTTTTCTTTAGATACTCCTTCTACTTCTACTTGTTCTAAAAGAGGTAACGACGGAGATAACTTTGGAGAATCATCTTCTAAAAGAAAATAGATTCTACATTTAGACTCTTAATTATGCTATTTACATACTAAAGTGCTACTTTTTGTATAGAGATAAATATTTTATCACTATATTTAATAGCTTTGCACACAAATGTTAACTAATTATATCCTTTTTCTTAAATTATTTAAAATATGTTTTTTAAAATTATTTTTCAATAATTGAGAGCTTTTATGTTTATTTAACCTTTCATATTACTAGCTAAAGTAGACTTTATTTGTTATACGCAAGGCAATTGACATAGTGTTTTTATAGTTGCTATCTTTATTGATTATATGCATTTTATCGGTATATTTAACACTAGTCATTTTATTTTCTTTATTTATTTTTCTTTTATTTATTAAAAAAAATAAATAAAAATACAGGTATAGAGCATCACATAGCCATTTGGAGTTTTATCACAAGCATTTCAAACACATAATTTCTTCGCTAATAAACACTAAAAATAAGTTATTATACAATACATGATTTTAATTGTTTAATATTAAAGTAAAAAAAAATATGTTGTAGACTAATCGGTAAGTCATAAATTTTTGGTATTTACTATTGAGTGTTCGAATCACTCCAACATAAACTGTTATTTTTAAGTAACTTAAAATCACTATATGCAGATGCAATATATACACAGCTTGTACACATTATACATATTATACTAATAATATCTCTTGTGTTTATTAGTTTTTTTTTACTAAGTGAGCTATGATTAAAATTATATCTTGCTATAAAAAAAGAGTGGCAATTTTTTCTTTAGAGTATTAATTATCTAACTATGTAAGAAAATGATAAATTTACACTTAAATTAATTAGATTGTTATTGAATTTAATTCATGTGATTTATATAAGAACCGGAAAAAAAAATTAATAAAAAAAAATGAAATGCAATGTTATAGAAAAGTATTGCAGGCTAAGAAAAAGCTATTAGCTGAAGTATGATATTTAGAAACGTTGTAGCTTGCTTACGTTATTATGCAAAAAAAAAAGTGGTCATCTAATGACTGCGGTCTCTTTTTACCTTGTCAAGAATTTAGATTATATTACACCACAAAAAGTAATGTCATGTATTTTTCAAACCATTAAAAACATGTTTCTTTTTTTAGTCTAATATTTATGCTAACTATAATATTAAAGTGTCATTTGCAGCACAATTAAAGCTTTTTTACTTTACTTGCTAGTTTTTTATCTTTCTCCCTCAATCTACATAAACTAGATTTTACTCATTCATCTTTCTGTAGCTTACTGACTTTACTTTTTTTATCTTTTGTTTCTTTTTTTTTCTGTTTTTTTTTTCTTTTATATAATAAAAAAAAACAGAATTATTTTATCATCTTTTACCTATATATTTAGGTAATAACATTTTTAATGATAAGAATAATACTGTGGTTTTCATGGAAGATACAGATCCTAAGTCAAGTAATAACGGCCTATTTTGATTAGATTTACAAGATTTAAGCAAAGACATGGCGATGTTAAACATGGTTTAGCGGACTAAATGATAAGTAGTCTATTACAATATGATGGAAAGGCTTATTATAATTATTCATTTTTCTTTTTTTACCTTTTCAATAAAAACTTTTTAGTTTAACCCTTCTATAATAAAAAAGGTGGATGTAGCTCAATAGGTAGAGCAACTGTATGTGGCACAGTAGGTTCTCTGTTCAAATCAGGGTATCCACCCTTTGGTATAATTATCTTTTATGATTACTTTACAGCTATAAGTTCTGTAATTATTATAAAAAAGTATAAACATTAATATCTATGTATTTTAGACTTAAACACAGCCCGAGTAGTTCAATTGGTTAGAACGTTAATTTCATGCATTAAATATGAGAATTCGAATTTCTCCTCTGGCTCATGAAAATCATATTAAACAATGTATACATTAAGATAAAAAATCAAACATAAATCTTCTTCTAACAATATTTTAATATATGATGACTCACTAAGTAATAAGAAAAAGATATTACAAAATAATAAAGAAAAGTGTGGAATTTTTTAATAAGTAAATAAAATAAACGGTGATAGTTATATTGTAAGCCTTGTTAACTAAAAATAACGGTATAAAAATAATTTTTCCATCATTTACTTAATAAATACTACATTAAATTATAAGAGTAATATCTACAATGCTTTCTTTGCTTATAAGCATGCTGATTTTCGTTTTTACATATTAAAGTATTGCGATATATTTCATGTTATTTTCTTTTTTTCTTTTTTCTTACAAAGGTAAAAAAAAAGCCAATAAACATCTAGTTACATCTTATATTATTACCTTAAAAAAGATAAAACAATTATGATTATAAAAAAATAATTTGCAACATAAATAAACCATGCTATCATATTAAATTATATAACAAAGATAAACATAAGTTGTTTAAAAGTAGATACATAATTAACAAAAATAAATAATAAAAAATGTGAAAAAATAAAGGATAAGTTCAATTGGTTAAACCATTCATTTTATGCATTAACAATGAGAATTCAAGTTTCTCTTCTGGTTTGATGACAATTACATATCTATTAGTTATACGTTTGCGTTTATTATTAAAATGAAAAAAAAGGAATTAGCTCAATTGGTGGAGCAACCGTTTTACACACGGAAGGCTAGGTGTTCAAATCACCTATTCCTTATAGTGAGTAAGAAGGGAGAAACATAATACAGAAAAAAAAAAATATCTAAATAATGCAAGAAGCAGCAAGAATAATTGGTAGTGGTTTAGCTACAACCGGTTTAATAGGGGCCGAAATAGGTATTGGTTTATCTAAATGCAAAAAAATAAAAGACAAAAGAATAATAAGAAAATTAAAAATAAAACAAAAATCACAAAAAAAACTAGCTAGCCAAGGAAAAGGATTTAAATGATGAAAATTACTAGTGTCATTATTAGGTATATTCTTAGTTTATTTCTCTATTTTGGCAGTTATTTATGATTGCTTAGCTACAACCGGTTCAATTTGAGCCCTAGTAGTGATTTTTTTCGTTTCTATTCTTATTAATCAAGTAAATTTTTTTATTAAAAAAATAGTAGAGTATTAATCATAGCTGTAGGAAGAAACCCCTCATTAAGAGGACAATTGTTTTCTTACGCTATCTTAGGTTTTGCTTTTTCCGAAGCAACAGGCCTATTTGCTCTAATGATGGCATTTCTATTATTATACGTATCGTAAGATAACAATAAAAAAGTGGAATAACAATAAAAAACTTACCAATCGTAAGATAACAATAAAACTTACGTATCGTACAATAGCAATAAAAAAAACTTACGTATCGTAAGATAACAAAAAAAAAACGGGTTAGAGCCAGGATGGTTAGGCGCCTCATTTGGGTTGAGGAAAAGTTATGTTCGAATCATAATAACCCGAATATTTCTTAAATCTTTTTTATTATTACCTTTTTTTTAGCCTTGTATTAAAACTTTAATATACTAAGCTAGTTTATGTGCTACTAGTTGACTGTTTAAAGTCATACTTATATTTTTGATAGTACGCAGTGTTTAAGTTTTAATTAGTAATGGTAGTGTATGCTATGAGCCTAAGTTTTTCATATTTATCAATATCTTATCTAATTTGCCTCATGAAATAATATTATGATCCAATGCACTATATATGTCTGATAGTAAACAATTTAGGCCCACTATACTAAATAATAAAAATAATCGTGAGATATTTGTAAATACTGATGATCATATAGCATTACAGGACGTGCAACTCTGTCTAGCTATGATGATCAAAGGTGTGATGAATAAATTTATTTTGTAAATGTTGCGCCTGTAATAAAAAAAAATGGAAAATAATAGGATTTAATAACTAAACCTAGGTAGTTATTAGTTGAACAAAGGATTTTAGAAAACAATAGCTTATCGAAATGTAACAACACTTTATTTGAAAAACGAATTTTTTAGATAAATGCTGTTTATGTGACTGAGCAGTTTAAATTACATAATTATAAAAAAATCACACAGGGCAAGCCCTGCCTAATTCATCTATAGCCGTAGAGAAATATATATATATTTATAAGATTTGTAGCATCTATTGTTTGATGCTTACACGGAACTAGGTATAAATGGGATTTAGAAAATAAATTAAAAAATTTTTTTTTGGTTTTTTCTTGTTTTTTATAAAAAAGAGAAAATAAAAAAGAAGAAAAAAAGAAAAAGAAGAAAAAAAGAGTGCATAGGGTGTTCAAAATCTATGCTCTTAGGCAAATAATAAAAAACTGAACCTTTATTAAAACATGCTGTTATGTTGGTAAATTTAGTATGATTATCATGAATATGTAATAGCTACATATGATTTTGCTTATCACCAAATTAATATAAAGTAATAAACATTTATTATTATATGCTTTTGTCATATCCTGTATGGATGATTGCTAAACTGGAACCATAACCTGATGTTTGCAATCAATGGATATGTGATACAAAGTCACTAAACTAAAGATGTTTGCCATAACTAAGTAAGGGCAACAACAAGAAAATTTAAGCCTGACACATTTAACACAAGATAGAAAATGTTGAGGCTGTAAATTTGATACCTGTGGTAGACTATACAGTTGCCTATACATGTTTTCTGGTTTTTTTCTTGTGCTCGGAGTAAACTCTTTATGCTCAACCTCACTCATTCTTCTTTTCAGGCTACTCTTCAACCCCTTTGTATGCTTGTTCAACTTCTTTGTATCTTTATCCAGACAACTAAGCCTATGCATAAGACCTAGTTCGCACACCTTTATACTGAATGTCTCCATCAAGAGACTGCCTGATTTGGATTACTCGTGCCCTCATACTATTCTAATTGTACTGTGCCTGCTTTTTCTTGTTTGTGCGTTTTCAAAGAACTCTTGGGCCACATTATTCAACTTGAGAATATTTTGTCTCACATGTTCAAGCCCGTTGTTTTGCTTTCCAATCTCTTGTTTCAGCTTTTCAACCTTTTCCTTTAGCCTTTTATTGTGTTTTTTCAGCTCTCCAACCTCTTTTTCCAGATGTTGATGCAAGAATGTATTGTGACTAACCTTATCTTGAATCAATCTCCTCAGTTTAGCAATATCTTTTTTCAGTCCTTGTTCAGCTGGTTAATTTCATTGCTTGTCTTGGTGTTGTTGTTTGTTGCTACATGTCATACAAGAGTATTATCTTTTTCTTTTTTTCTTCTTTTTTGAACAAAAAAATGGAGTATACATTGGTGATGTCTGGATGAAAGGTAGGTTTAAGTCTTTTTCAGGGAAATGTTAGTAGGTTTTGTGTGAAGGGCAAATTTGGCAAAGCTTTTTGCCACTGAAAGGCTTGACTAATGTTGGTTGGAAAATTTGGTAAAAAAAGCAATTAATCCACCGCTCTGGATAAAAACCAGACATGTTTGATACTGGACAGATGCCAAATGCAAAGGTATTGTGAATCAAGTCACTTTGAGTTTGTTGTGTTTTTTTACGTTTTTTTCTTTTATTAAAAATAAAAAAGAAAAGAAAAATTAAAGCAAAAAGTAAACATTTTTTTTTCGTCAAAAAAATAAATCTAAGCCTTAGTTTGCTACCAAAACCGATAAGATTATTTCAAAGCAATGACATGAGAAAACCTTATGGAAAAAAGAAAATATAAAAGCTATGATATCATGAAAGGTTCTGGAAACAAGAGTAATGCAAGATAATACCAAAGCAATGACATCATACAATGGCTTGTAAACAAGAATGATGCCAGAGGATTTGAAATCAATGACATCATGGTATGATATGGAAGCATGAATTATGTGGGATGATTTCAAATCAATATGAACACCTGAACAATATACACAATATGACAGCCTATCATGTCAATCTTAAACATACCTGACATTGGATAGTTTCAAATAAAGTCTGCACCTAAACCCTTGGTATGCAATAGTTTCTTGGTATTGTTGGTTTTTTTGAATTTGGCATTGCTTATCTTGCCATGCAACAGGATTCCAAATCGGCCATATTGCTTTTAAAGCAACAGTTTTGACTGCAAATAAAATCGCCTTTGTTTTTCTGTTTTTTTGGTCAAAACCTAAAAGCAATGGAGATAAAATGTTTAAAAGTATTCTAGGCAGCAATAGAGATAAGTGGAGTTATATCAAGATAAGTCGAGTTAAATGGGAATAAGCGAAGTTAAACGGAAATAAGCAAAGTTAAACCGAAACGAAAATTGAATTATAAATCAATGATATAATGTGTTGTGCTAACATGTTTTGAGTGTTTGCACAAGGTTATATTAGAATAATTAAGCACATTAATATATATCTCTTATAGATATATATTACATAAGTAATATATGTGTTGTTGTTGTGTTTTTTTGTTAAAAAAAGAAGAAAAGAAAATAAAAAAAAATTAAAAAGAAATAATAAGAGCTATGAGATTTGAACTCATATTACAATGATTAAAAGTCACATACTTTACCATTAAGTTAAGCTCTCTTTTTTAGTGATTAAGTGAATTAACAATGAATGTAAACACTATACTTGCACTTAGTAATTACAATCTAAAAAACTAGTTTGATAGCTTCCACATTAAAATGTATGCCTATTTAAGATCGGTAATAGTATACTGATAATAAAAGAATCATACAAGAAAATGTCAGTGTAAAATACCCGCTTCTAAACCTAAGAGGTAGTTCTCACTTAAATCCTCTTTGTACAGCTAAAGTATGGTTAGCTTATATATTTTACAAAAGTAAGTTTCTTCTGAAATAACATTTTTTTTTCTCTTTTTTTTCTTTTTTTCTTTTTTTATTTTCTCTTTTTTATAAAAAACAAAAATAAAAAAAACAAAAAAGAAGAAAAAACATACTCTCAGAAGAATAATACAAATGCAGAAGGGAATCAATATCCTGCGTTTTAGAATGCATGCTTTCTTAAAAGATCTGAACTAGTCAATGTAAGAACACTAGTAGAAATTAATATAGGTCAAGATTATAAAGAAACTAGATGGAAAGCACGATTTTGAAAGAAACATCTATCCAAGCTGGACATTGTATTGTGGTAGTATATTTCAATACAAACAAGTTTATTACCTAATAAATAAATTCTTCGTTTAATTGGCCATTAATAACTTTTTTATTTGTGATTTTATTTTTTACCTTTTAAGGTAAAAAAAAAGCTTATTAGCTAAAATATTAAGCATTCAAGTTGAACACACAAATCTTAATGCAGTTCCAATGCGTCTTTTATATAAGAACAAGAAAGAACTACAAACACTTGAGCTTGTATAAATGCAATACCTAGTTCTAAACCAGAAAACGCTATTATAAATGCTAAAGGTAATAATCCTAAGAATAAGAAAATAAACCCAGAATTCATAATATTGTATGTAAAACCACTTAGAATATTTAAAAGCATGTGTCCAGATAATATGTTAGCTGCTAATCTTAAACCTAAAGAAACATTTCTAGCTAAGTAAGAAATAAATTCTATTAAAACTAGTAAAGGTAATAGAGCTAAAGGGCAACCAGAAGGAACAAAAAGAGAAAAGAATTGAAGTCCATGTCTACTTAAACCTAATATAGTAGCTCCTAGAACAATTGTGAAACTTAATGAGAAAGTTAGAATAAAATGACTTGTTGGAGCAAAACTGTAAGGTACCATTCCAACTAGATTATTTACTAAAATAAACATAAATAAAACATACATAAATGGAAAATAGACTTGACCTCTTTGTTCATTTATCTGGTTAACAACTATACTGTGTACTGTGGCATAAATAGATTCTTGACCTATTGATCAGGAATTTGATATTACTTTATTGTTATTAGTGGACATAAGGTTTAATATGAAAAGTATATATCCTGCTATTGTTAGGTAAAGCCCTATATTAGTTAGAGATAAAGATAAATTACCCAAAATAGGGGCATGTAAACTTATAAGATTTCTTATTTCAAATTGATCCAAAGGACTTTGTATATGTAGAAATTTTGTCATAAAAAGAGCAAAAAGGTTTATTTATTTATAAAAGTATTATTGTTGTTTAATTATTATTTATAATTTGCTTATAAATAAACGTGTATAAAATAAACGAACAAATCTTGGTAATATATATTTAGAAAAAACATATATTAATAAGGCAATTATAGTAAATGCAAACACTACTTGGTTTATGAAATAAAAGGGTACTAGTTGAGGCATGTTATATAAGATTCTGCAGATTATTAGAACAATTTGAGTAATAAACATCTATAAAAGATTAGAGTTCAAAAGGAGAGTAGTAATATAAAAGAATAAAAAATAAAACTACTCATCGTCAAAAGGAGGAAGGTCGTCACCAGGCATAATATCTGAGCTGTCTTGAGGAAAATAAGGTTGTTGGCTAGTTTGTTGGTTAGTTTCTTGTTGTGAAACTAAAGAAGATTCTTCGGCTTTACCCCCGTTTATATCCTTGTTTTCACCCCCATCTCCATTTTTGCTACTGTCTTCTCCTCCAGCATTAGAAGAAGAAGAAGAAGATTCAGTATAATTACTAGCAAGTTCTAGTACATCATCCATTTGTTGACGCAACACCTCTAGCATGTTTTCTGCTGTTTCTGCTCATTCCTCCCCTTCAGAAAGAGGTACACCATTTGCTGCGGCAGAATTAGTGTCTGTTCTAAGGGATTCAATAATAGCGTTTTTCTTAGTTTCATAATATTCCTCCAAACCTGTAGGATCATTTCTGTAACGATCAGCTAGTTCCGGAGTAGGATCCAATTGATTTGGATCATGAGGATTTATTACTCTGAGTATTGTAGTGGTAGAAAAATGTCTAGTTGATGAAAAGTTAAAAACTCGAAATATTAAATTTGTAGCGTGCAGTTGAGGCATGTTATATAAAATTTTGCAGATTATTACAACAATTTAAGTAATAAACATCAATAAAAGATTAGAGTTCAAAAGGAGGGTAGTAATAAAAAAGAAAGTGCAAAAAACTAATTAAGTTTTAATAATAAAAACATAAAATACATCACTAATAAAGATGTAATATGGTATTTTTTAACAGAAAGTATGACTAGGGCAAATATGATGTTGATGTTTTAGAGTGTCCCTGTATCTCTACCTCCTTCAGAGAATATCCGATTCGAACGGATGCGATTTTTTTAATCGAATGAGTTTCAAGCTCATCGCCTTAAACCACTCAGCCAATTCTCTTTATTATGATTTCTCGACGACTTGAACGTCGAACATATTCTTATCAAAAATACACTTTACCTATTAAGTTAAGAAATCTACAGATAATAAATCAAGAGCACTCAGACTTGAACTGATAATTTGAAGTTTGAAGCTTCTTGTTTTGCCAATTAAACTATACTCTTTTTTATCCTAAATATAATAAGCGGAAAAGAATGGATTTGAACCATTAAGTGTTAAAACACAATATTTAGCAAATATCTTGCCTTACCTATAGCGACTTTTCCTATTTTTTATTTTTTTTTTATTGGTTTTTTCTTTATAAAAAAAAAGAGAAAAAACAAATTAAGTAATGTAATAAATTAGTAGCAGCTTTATACTTACTATATATAACGCCATTATTTTTTTTCAGACATTTAATAATATAATTAAACGAGTTAAGTCGGCCACGATCCGACATCAACTTTCTTGACAAGAAAGTTCTTTACCAATTAAGATATTAACTCTAATGTAAAATAAACTAGTAATACGGCCAACCGAATTCGAATCGGTGCACATCGTTTGGAAGACGAACGGTCTACCATTAACCTATAGCCGTTTTCTTTTGCATTTAAATAACAAACACATAACTAATAGAAATGTAATATATATGAACATGTCTGAGATAAATATCTAATAGTTAAAATGCAAGTGTAAAGCAAAGACCTATCATGATGTAATATTTGCTATATTTTTATTTTTTTTCTTTTTTTTCTTTTTTTCTTTTTTTTATTTTCTTAATAAAATAAAAAAAACAAAAAAGAAGAAAAGAAGAAAAAAAGAAAAAGAAGAAAAAAAGAAAGAAAGCATATTTTTGCTTTATGTGCAAAACTATATATAACATTATTAGCAAAAAAACACCAGGAGTATGAATGTTTGACTGTAGGGATATCGCAATTGAAATCCTTGTATAGTCATGTTTGTATCAGTTTAAATTCACGTCGCATATTGAGGTGGTATGCCTTCCATTCTCTGGGTATAATAAGTACCAGGTTTCTAGAAAGATAGGTTTATCCTGTGTTTGCTTTAGTGTATGCTGTGTTGGAATAAAACTCAAAAAAAACCGTTTTTGTTACAGTTGTGGCGACAGCAAAACTATTGGCAAAAGTCCATTCTCCGAAAAGTGCAGCAAATCTTCTGCATTAACTAATCAATTGTCTAAATCAAAAAGTTATTAGATTGATACTTACAGTATATATAAATATACCTAACAATACAGCTTAATGACCAATAGTTAAACCTGCTAATTTTTTGTCCGCACTACAGTATTACAATAGATTAACTATTAAAGGCTATAGCTTAATTGGTAAAGCAAGCTGCTCATGATAGCTTAAATGAGTGTTCGAATCATTTTGGTCTTACTTATTTCCTTTGTTTAAATAAAAAAATGCAGTGATGGTTTTACAAGATATTTTACTTTATTTAAGTCTTTAAACACCTATCACTTATTCAAGTAGCTGTGTTAAAAAATATGTGGTATTTTATATACTACTATAGCTATAGTTATAGAATATGCTTTTAAAAATTTTCTCTTTTTTTATTTATTTAAAAAATAAATATAATTATAATTAAACAACTATACAAACCACATATAAGATCTAGACTAAAACTCGTGTTGGAATTATTATTTATTAATGATAGATTAGAAAACGCATTTATAGAGTTTATATCTTTTTTTAGCTTATTAGACTATAGCGGTTTTTACATAATTCACTTACATGACTTTATTAAACAACAGGGTTTTTTACATAATTTACTTACATGACTTTATAAAAACCAGATTAGATAACGCATTTACACAGTTTAAATATACTTTTTTCTTTTTACTAGATTAAACTATAGCGTTATTTATATAATTCACTTACATGACTTTATTAAACTATAAGGTTTTTACATAATTTACTTACATGACTTTATAAAAAACAGATTAGGGGACGCATTTACATAGTTTAAATAGACTTTTTTTTTTTACTAGATTAAACTATAGCGTTCTTTATGAAAAAACTTTTATGACTAACCTATTAAATTATTTAACTATTAATTGTGATGCCCCTAGACCATGAGGTATTTATTTTCAAGATAGTGCAAGCCCTCAAATGGAAGCACTAGTAGAACTGCATGATAATATTATGTTCTATCTTGTTATAATATTATTTGGTGTAGCTTGAATATTAATTTCTGTTATCAGAAATTATGTTAACGATAAATCACCAATAAGTAATAAATACTTAAACCACGGTAGAAATGTGCCTATTCAAAAGTATTTCTCTGTTAAATTTTCCTTTAATAATAAAGCTCTTACTTTCGTAAGGACTTATACCACTCATAATAATATCACCCCTTATACGCATGGTTTAGACCTCAATAATAAATCTATTAGCACTATCTCAGAAAAATTGTATAGTAATGCTTACACTATGAAAAAAAATATTATATTTGAAAACAAAGGTAAGTCTGGTATATATATGTGAACTAATCTACTTACAGGTGACAAATATGTAGAACAATCTATAGATTTATCTAAAAGATTTAGAAATTATTTTAACTTAAGCTATTTGAAAAGTAAACAAGGCTTTATAATAAGTAGAACTTTAATTAAATATGGTTATATTCATTTCTCCATATCTATATTAGAATATTGTGATAAATCTATTTTAATCGAGAAAGAACAATATTATCTAGATAGTTTACAACCTAAGTATAACATACTAAAGTTAGCGGGTAGCTCTTTAGGTTACACTCATACTCAGGAAAGTAAAGATAAAAGAAGTAAAGCCTTGAAAGGTGTTTACACTGGATCTAAATCGGCTCTATTTGGTCGTACACATAGTGAGGATACCATAGCGAAAATGAGTTTAAACAGAGCAGGTGAAAAGAATCCTTTTTATGATAAATTTCACAATGAGAAATCTATAGAAGTTATGAAGGAAAAAGCCTTAAATAGAAAACATACGTATGAAACCAAAGATAAAATGAGCAAATTGCACGGTAACCCGGTTAATATATATGAAAAATGTTCCTCAGAAGATTTTAAACTAATCGGTAGTTTTCTTTCAGCCAGAAGAGCAGCCAAACTTTTAGATATGAGTGGTAGTACTGTTATAAGATATATGAATTCCGGACAGGTATTCAAAGACAGGTACAAATTCTCATGTAATTAATTTTCATAATTATAATGTAGTGGGGGGATAATTTAACAAGGAACAACTAGGAATAAAATTTCACTATATGCTGGAAACTTCTAAAGCCTTAGATACTATAATATTTAATATTATAAGTGAAAATTCTGCCTTTTTGGCCCTTGTGTAAAGGTTTTTAACATTTTGTAAAAAATACACTAAAAATTCTAGACTGTGAGGTAGGATAAAACAATGGACAATCAGCAGGAAACCAAAGATAAAAGGGCTATATATAGCATTAAATTCTTTTATTTAGTAGGATCCGGGTTTTAACCTGGATCCAACCCAGAGGTTGGGATCCTCAGAGACTAATACGTGAAACGCCTGATACAGTTTTTAACGCTTTGCTTTATCTTTTTTTTTTTTACCCAAAGCGCTGAAAGAAAAAAAAAATATTCCTTGCGCTATATAATATTATGCTGTGCTAGGTGAAGATAGAGTCCAGTTCTATATGAAAGTATAGAAATCTTAGAGACATTAATAGAATTAATTTGAACAATAACTCCTGCATTAATCTTAATATTCATAGCATTTCCATCTTTTAAATTATTGTATTTAATGGACGAAGTAACAGATCCTTCATTAACAGTATTCGTAGAAGGTCACCAATGATACTGAAGCTACCAATACCCTGATTTTCTTAATGGCGATAACGAAGAATTAGAATTTGATTCTTACTTAGTACCTGAATCAGACTTAGAAGAAGGAGGATTAAGAATGCTTGAAGTTGATAACAGAGTTATATTGCCAGAATTAACTCATGTAAGATTTATTATTTCTTCTGGTGATGTTATACATTCTTATGCTTGTCCTGCACTAGGTATAAAATG
>Ga0268244_10000568_pt1 | contig 15224 bp, 16 predicted proteins | sample AgamicMgSfe_FD_200258 | JGI IMG/M metagenome (GOLD analysis project Ga0268244, IMG submission 200258) | Agave microbial communities from Guanajuato, Mexico - Mg.Sf.e (v2) (version 2) | ecosystem: Host-associated > Plants > Phyllosphere > Phylloplane/Leaf | place: Guanajuato, Mexico | collected... | reverse complement strand
GGGCCGAGAAGTGGCAAAAGTCTGCGCAATTCGGGCGGCGACCTCGGCGTCGGAGGCGTCGACGTTGGTGCAGTCGGCGATGAACCAGTTGGGCGAATGCACGCGCAGGTGTTCGACGTCAAGCGTGACGCCGTTGACAAGCAGCGTTTGACCGATAACTTCCTGTGCGATTTGGTTGGTGCGCACCGTCACCGCCGCAAGCCGCTCATTGTTGATCTCCACTGAGATGAAATTCGAGCCTAAGGCGGCTGTGCATGCGCCGTGGACTTCGTCCAGGTGCAGAGCAGAGATCAAGCTTGAGGGGTGGCGGGGGATCAGCGCCACCTGATGTAAACCTCGAAGCGGGACCACCAGTCTGACGAAAGTCGCGTGGGTGTTCGAGTTGCTTTGTATGGTGTTGTGAATCATCGACATCCTCGTGGGATGCACGTTGACATGGTCGCACTGTGGCCGCTTGGTCTTCGATTTAGCTGAGTATTGTGAACTGCCCGCCGGAGCCTGTTCAACGGCAGGGCTACGCGCAGTGGCCCGGTGCGCCTGCAATGGGAACGCAGCGTAGGGGTCGGTTGCGCTTGTAGCCTGGAGTGGCTCCCGTGGAGTCGCAGATGTTCCAGTACTGTCATGAGTGATGTCGCTTTTAGCGTCCGCACGCGACTCATTTGGCGTGGGTGCGTGATACACCTGAGTCATAGGCCAAGGTTCGTGCGAGGTCGGAGTGCCATGAGGTTGGACTGGCGTGCTGTACGAATCATGGGGTGGACGCGTGCCGTCGTCTGGGCGGCGACCAGGCAGGCTGCTAGGCGTCGGAAGGAGTTCATCAGGCTCTCGCGCATCGGCATGGGCTGCCGTGCGTTCCGGTGGGCCGACCGAGCGCTGCAACTCTTCCCACAGGCGCGGTTGCAACCCTTCGAAAAGGTACGGTGGTACACGAGCGACCAACGTTCGCAATACGTCACGTAAACCCTGCTCATCCTCGATGCTCTCTGCGAGACGGACCGCCTGCGCTTGCCGCAACGCACGGTTCAGCACACGTGCGATGCCGTCGATCCTGTCACCGCTGACACCACCGGCACGCAGGACGTCGAAGGAGCGAGGGTCGGGCGGCAGCAGGCTCGCATTGGCCGGGGCCAACAAGTCTTGCGCCGCGTGGTCGACGAAAGCGCGGGCGGCTTCGCGGTACAGCAAACCCGACGTCGGAAAGCTCGCGAGCGTCTCGACGATCACGTTGAGTTGTTTTGTCGAGAGCGAAGGCGAGGGTGCCGGCGGTGCAGTTTGAGAGGATGGGTCAGGACGGTCGAGGGTCGGGGAGGGGTGATGGACATCGGGACGCGAAGAGGCATCATCCTTCCCCCCGGTTGGCTGCAAGTCGTCGGTGGGCTCGGGTTTGATGAACTGCTGATTGAACTCCTCTGCGACATCGTATTCGACCGGACGTTGTCTCTCGCCCGGCGGCGGCGAGACCGCCTTACGCTTGCCTTTGTCTCGGCCGAGCATTTGGCCGGAGCGGACCGAGACGAGCCGACGTCTGGGGTCGCGCGCGCGCGTTTAGCGTTCCCGATCACTTCCACCTCAACCTGCAACAATCACACGAACAGAGACGACGCAAAATGGCGAAGGATGAAACGAGCGTGCAAACGGGGAGGTTGGCCCTCGAAGTTGCGCAAACACCTCCCTCTTGAACGAGATCCGCACGTGGCTCTGGGAACGCCGGTCGATTGCCGCGAAAGTGATCTGTCACATTTTGACACCGCCCGCATCTACCGACTTCTCGCGAGGATGCACGATCCTGGCGCGGTCGACCCGTCCACCCATCAGCGCGCTCGACCCCGGTCGATCAGGAGTGACCTGCCTCCTATACAGTGCAGGCCGGCGGTCCACCGCTTCTGCGCTGCTGCGAGTCGCGACCCGATGCATATTGCAGCGCAGGACCACCCCGGCGTGGACCAACACGCGTGCCCTAGCGTGTTCGTTCCGGACGTGTCCACGCGAGACGTGACGCGCGCGCGTTTGTGTACGTACGCGTGCTGAACTTCTGCCCTCTTTACCTTCTGTCGTCTCCTCAACTCACCTCTTCCGTCGGATTTCCATGCCCGACTCTCGTGGTGATCCTGCAGTGACCATCTCCCGGCTCCTTCGCAGGCAGTGCCTTGTCTCCGGCAACAGTCTCATCATAGTCGCTCCGAGGGAATCTTCGAGGCCGCGGTGGGATCCGACGGTCTCCAAATCGGCGCGCGAGTACCGAGAGCAAGCTCCCAGCCCGCAGCCCATCGCTTGCAACGTCCACGAATCTGGGAGGATGGCCAGGTTCCAAGCCATCAACAAGTTGTCCTCGCGGACGCCTGACCGGGATGCCGACATGATTTCGCTGCCCTCCCTTTCCAACGACGAGGACCACGCGGAAGGAGACGCGCCGGTCCTTGCCCAATTGCCAGATCGGGACTTTCCGGTTGATCGAGTGCTGGATGTAAGAGGCGAGGGACCAGGGCAGACGCTGGAATACCTTGTGTCGTGGACGCCGGCGGACGTGCCGGCGGCCCTGGTGCACCGCCGGGAGAATGGTACGGAATTCACGCGTACGCAAGACAAGGACTACGTGGTTCACCGCAACGAGACGGTCCCCTTGACAGACGGAAGCGGCGCTGCCATACGCCACGTGGAGTGGGAGCCCAGCTGGGAGCCTGCCCCCGCGCTTTCGCGCACCAACCATGCAGACGCCGTGGCGGCGTTTGAGAAGAGCCGCCTCGGGCCCTCTCCTCAGCTGGGAGCCCCTCAGCCGCCCGTTCAGCGTTCGATGGACTCCGCACCAGCCATCACCCGGCCCTCCGCCCGAGACCGCTTCGCTCATGTCCCCAAAGCTCATCTACGCGCACTCGTGTTCAAACCACAAGTAGGGCTCGATCACGGACCCGCGGTCAAAGAGCTCGCGCGGAAGATGCTCAATCGAAAGGCGATGACTTGGCTGGAGGATCTGCCTCGGCGCCCGTTGCTTTTCCGTTCCAAGTGGACCGAGTTGTGCCGCAAGTCCGATAAGCAGTTCGATCTGCTCAACACGGATCGACTTCGGCCAACATTGGCTCATATGGCAGGCTCCGAGCGTTCGCGGCCGTGCCGTCGGTGCACCCAGAGACTGGGCCCGTTCCAGGGGTGTGTCGTTGCTCCAGGCCTCGGCAACGGCGCTTGCACGAACTGTGTATGTGCCGGTTCTGGCAAAAGCTGCGATTTCCACCACTCTCGTAAGTCTACGACGTACCCTTCTTGCCCCGTTGGCCCAGAACTGACCGAATCAGCTGCAACTGATGTGCCGCCTCGGGCACCGCGACCGAAGAGAAAGCGGGGCGCATCCACGCCCACCGTGGTGGGTGCTTACGAGTCACTTCACGGTGGGACGTCATCCGAGTCGGCGGCCTCGGCACGCCCTTCGTCCGGCGGTGGTGTTGACAACCGGGTCCAAATGCCACTGCAGCCTGGCCATGCGAATATTGCGCCCACATTGCAGCCACCTTCGTTGGCCCAAAATCGCTCAACAGCAATGATGAGACGGACAAGCAACGAAGAACTCGCGCCGCCGGCGGAAAGGGCCGCCCAGCCTCGCTCGCGCGGAAGAGACCTGTTGTTTGCATATTCCAGTGGCGCTTTGCAAAATACCACTCCCGCCGGCCCTGCGACCGAGCCCGGCACCGCTCCCACTGCCGATTCGCCCGCTTCTCGACCCCCTGCCAGCGAGGAGAAGACGGCGGGCGACGGCCAAGCCGCCCTACCGTCCGTCAGCCCTCCACCATCCACCGAGCCCCGTAAGAGACCCGTGCTCAACTCAATGTTCCGTCACGAGGGGTGCGGGCGTGGCAGGACGCCCTGCGTGGACCCGGTCGCCGGCTGCGTCGTCGTCGCGGACGAGTCCGATCCGGCGCTCACCCCTGGTTTCGTCACCGGCGACCGCAGCTTCACAGAGTTCGACGCCAGCGGCGAGGAAGTGCGCTACATCATTAGCCGCTGCGGCTGTCCCATGGCGGACTTCCTTGAGCGCGCCTGGCGGCACTGGCTCGACTACGAGGCCAAGATCGACGAGGAGCCGCGCCACACCAAGGAGTCGTTCCTGTCGATGGTGTACTACGAGTCCCTGACCGACGCGGTGGCGACGTACATCCGCGAGAGGCCGCCGCCCGTCTACATCGACCTCGTCGAAAACAGCGACAAGGAGGACGACGAACCGCCCCGGTCGGCGAAACGCGTGCGCAAGCCGAAGCCTGCTCGCCGCGAAAGGGGCGAGCGATCCGTCGCTGGGGAGTCGGTCACTCCCTCTTCGTGATTCGCATCACTCAGCCAGCCACTGCGACAAGCTCGACCACTTCCAGCGGACGGCAGCTGGCGTGAGACGGAAAGTTTCGTGCCCTTCGCGCAGACGCGCTCTCATTCGCTTCTTGCTACCAGCAACAATTTTTACTTTCAATACTCGCTGCACTACGAAGAATGTATCTCAGGGTGTATGTCTACCATTGTTACACGGGCATGTACATAACCAGTAGATAGAACCCTAACCCTTTCAGCATCTTACAAAGTGTCTCTTCCATCTGTCGACCATGAGGACAAGCTGACAAATTCCCCAAAGTTGCTTTACGATTCCGGAGAGGGAGCCTGAGAACCGGCTGCCACATCCAAGGAAGGCAGCAGGCGCGCAAATTACCCAATCCCGACACGGGGAGGTAGTGACAATAAATGCTGATACAGGGCTCTTTGGGGTCTTGTAATTGGAACGAGTACAATCTCAATCCCTTACCGAGGAATAATTGGAGGGCAAGCCTGGTGCGAGGAGGCGACAGTAGCTACCCTCGCGCTGGAGGCTGCATATCTTCGCGTCGACGCTCGAGCGGCCGGTGCCCGTAGCCGGCAAAGCGGGAACTGAAAACGCGATAGGCTGTAAACTGTCGCCTCACGTATGGTACTTTTCTGCCTGATACGGAGGACCGACAGCGTGACTTACGCACATCACGGGATTTGTGCTCGGGCATGCAGGAAGCACATTGGTGACGAGAGAAGGGTGGTACATCAAGGTGCAATTCAGTGCCGGAACAAAATCTTTCACGTCGGCGACGCAGTATCAATGTCTCGCTCGCTAAACAGTACGCGTCCGTCTCATGTCCTCGTTAACATAGCCTGCCGCTTATCGCGAGCGATGCATCATCAGTGCCGTGATATCGCATTTCGATTCTCATTCCGCAGTCTCTCACCGTTCCTCCCTCCCCCTCTCCCGGACCAGTACCCTCCTCTTCTTATCCACGCCCACATCCTTTTCCAGCTCATCGACCGGCGTGCCGACTCTCGCTAGAGGACTCTTGCGGCCGTCAAAGGCAGGGGCGGGGGACGCCAGCCGGCTCTCGCTACGCGCGTACCCGTACCCGTACGGCATGAAGGCCTCCCTCGTGCGGGCAGGCGAGTCCCGGCCGCCGCCCGCTTCGAGGCTCGTGACCATCGAGGTGTTGACGAGGCTGGTGTCGGCGGGCGCGGGGTTTTCGCTCATGGGCGCGCTTCGGGAGGTGATGCCGGCGTTGAAGCCGCCGGAGATCTGATCGCGCTTGCGGCCGTGGCGACGTTTCAGCCAGACGGCGACGATGGCGAAAAGGAGCAGGCCCACGAAGATGACGATCAGCATGATGACCCATTTCTGCGAGGGGGGTCAGCGTGACGTTGCGCGGGATTGTGGTGAGGGGAGACCGGACGTAGTGTGTGCTCCACCAACTGCCGCCCGACGTGACCGGGGAATCCGCGTGGACGGTGCCGCCGCTGGACGTGGTGCTCGGCAGCGCGGGGTTGCTCGACGTCGCCATGGCCGCCGCCAGCGAACTTGATGCAGTCGTGGCGGCCGCAGCATCGGCATGCTCCGACGCTGCGTGGTCCGTCCCGCAGTTGCTCTTGTACCACGTCATGACCTGCTGATTGTCGCTCGGGTTGGTGCAGAAGGCATCGCAGATGCCGCTGGGCGAGGTGTAGAGGCCGGTGAGGTAGGCGGACTGGCAGAAGCAGGACCAGATCTGTTGGGTCGCGGTCGTGGTGCCGCCGCACGCCTGCGCGGCTTGGTTCAGGAGGGTGCAGCTGGCGGCGCATGACGGGAATTGGCTGTTGCCGTTCGCGAGGAGCTGTGCTGAGGCAGTAGCGGAGAGGGTGAAGAGGAGGGCGGCGGTGGACTGAAGCAGCTTCATCGTGGACGTGTCGTCGCTGGAGGGCGACCCGTCGTCGATCTTGAGGTCCAATCGCCTCGATCTTGACACACCGCGCTGCTTTCGGCGAACCGGTCCTGGCGGCTTGGCGAGCAGAAGACGAGGCAGTGAGGTGTTGTTTCGTGCGGCTAGAGGGATGAATGGGCCAAGGAATGTATCCGCGAGATGATCAACAACCGTACCACCTGCCGCTCGCCTCGTACAACGCGTACAAGGAAGATATGATTTGGTGGGACGGATGGAAAGGAGGGAAAACGAATGGACGGAACGTGAGTTCCACACAAGGAGAGTACACGCTGGGAGGGTGTTGCACCGTGAGGCTGAGGATGCAGGTGCAGGCGGGCGACGAAGCACGAGGCGTTCAGGGTCCCGCCCGATTGGGGTTAGTGAGCTCCCGAAGTGCGGAGGTGGAGTCGGGGTCGGGAACGGCGGGAAACGGTGGAAACGGTGCCCCAGATTGCTTTCACACCTACGTCGACGGCGACGACAAAACAGCCGGATGGCCGACTGGCGGGCCGGTTGTCAGTTGGCAGGGAAGTTCGTGACTTGCGACACAGCAACCGAATTTATCCGTCCCAGTCTCTGAAAGAACGACGACAGAACGGCCTGCAATCGAGACGTTCGGCGAGGACGACGACAGCAACGAAGTCCTAGATCGCTGGCGAAGACTCTGGTATGCTCCCATCAGGGCGGCACCCATCATGCCGCTGACTGCGTGCAAGCGCGATGGCCTTCACCTCAGAATAGCAGGTCGGCGAGCATGCAACAGGACTTCAACGCCGGGGGTTGCTGGTCTCCGGCAGACGAAGAGCGAGCGCGGTCAGCTTCATCATCTCCGAGACAGCGCGCCAGCTATGTAAGCTACATCTATCGAAGTGCCTGATTCAAGCGTCTGGACCAGTCGCATCGTGATGGTGTTTCCTCCCGACATCGCCTCGATTTCTGTTACTGAATGCGAGGATTCCACGGATCCACTGGACTGCGGGACATCTCGCAGACGCATACCTATCTATACAGAATTGTAACCATCACCATCACGTACGGCCACAGGTCGCAGAGAACAGACCATCCCGTTCGCTCTGGTGTACTTAAGCTGCGAACCGGCGGATTAGTACTACGGTGGGTGACCACGTGCGAATCCCCGCTGCTGTACGTTTTGCTTTTTGATCTTCTTTTACTTTTGCTGAGGATGAGGATGGGAGAAGCAGGTGACTGTCTGACTGGGTGATGCACCTAACAGCGACGAGCTTCGATGGACGCACCGCTCCGTGCATCGGGAGCAATATCCTCCGCAAGGCGTCTATCCCGCTGCCATCAGGCCTTCCAACATGTCACGCGAAAGACTTCCAACGGCATCGTTCCGAGAAACGGTCGACGAACCTCCAGCGCTGCTTTGGTCCATGCGGGAGAACCAACATTGGCCGTTCAAGCGAGCTGCGTAGCGCTATCAGCGCACGAACTCATCTCACCACCCCATGGGGCCGTCTCCAGCACTCAAGTGACCAAAACGGAGTTACCAGTGTGGAATTCCGAATGAGACACTGAATACATAAGAAGGGACAAGATCAAGCCTTGGGAGCTACTCGTATGCGCTGTTACTCTTTCATCTATACAAGAAATCTCGTTCCTATCTCACCTCATACAATCCCGTTGGTAGGGGTATGTATGATTGCAAATTCCAACCTGCTGCTCGCCGCATGACCTCCATGTTCGCCTGCGTCGCCTGTCCTTGTTCCCTCCCCTAGTGCACTACCTGACGGCACAACGACCCTCTACAGCGCTGCGGCCGGCTTCTGCACGGCTAGAGCGAGCAACGACGCCGCGCATGGCGGTGTGGCAAGCAAGGGAGAGGGCGTGGGATCGCTGCACGACTAGACCTGCGCGTGGATGCCTGGGAAAGAAGTCGGAGAAGCCCTTTTGCTGGCGGGACCCGCGAAGAGGAAGAACAGCTTGCCGGCATAATCCACCGTGTCGTGGAGAGCTCGATGAGCTGAAGGCTGTTCAGATCCAATTGTGATACGAAGGCCCTGACCGTCGTAGGACTGCGCGCAGAAACAATCTGACATGCTGATCAAGTGGGAGGAACGTCGCGAGCACCGAGACGAATGTATGCCGAGCAGCGATGAACAGAGGGCTCGGTGCAAATGCATCCGGGATCATCGGCTGACGCGAAGTCTTGCCCAGCCATCAGTGTGGGTAATTTCCACGTTGACCGACAATACTCGACGGCGCGACGATGAAGCAGGTTACCGCCTGCCGTGATCACATCCCTACCGCCGGCGATACTCTGGATCATGCACATCCGCAGGGAGTACGTAGGCCCAGCTTCGCACGTCAGTGCAATGTGAGCACGCTACTGCGGCAAGCGAGAGGCTTTGGACCACGAGAAGGCGCGGGAAGACTTCCACGGAAGTACAGCGAAGGTTGCTACTAGGGCGATTACCTCCATACTTTCCCTGACATGCCATCGTTCGCCAATGCGGAGGTGATCCATGACGTGACGGCAACACCCGCTGAGTAGCAGCAGAGATGCGCTCGGCTGCTCGCTAAGCCTAGGCCGCCCCTAGCGATGCGCGTGGCGGGAGGAGGCGAGTGACCACAAATTCAAGCTGTCAGGGCGAAGGAGGCAAAGAGGACAGAGCTCTCTTCCACTACATGCCGACCTTCTGGTCGCGCTGTTAGCAAACACGCTTCACAGTATAGGGTGTGCGTAGGCAGTGGTATATGTCTTGGCTCAGTGAGGTAAAGCTTGTTCACAGTACAGATCGGATCCAGGAGATAAGTCATCATTGGCATCGAATGAAAACTAGACTTAGGCCTCGCACCGGCTGTCCTTGCCCCAGCGCTGAGCGCTGAGAGGTCCTGATTGCTTCCTACAAAGCATGGCAGCAGCTCATGAACATCCGGAATGAGGTTGACCACACCCAGGCTGCCTGATTTCCTACTCCTGATCGTTCCTGCGGCAATGTGCGCTTTGTCGGATGGGGTCTTTGTAGGGAACGTGTGGTTGGGCTCGGTAAGGTAGTCCTTACTCGACAGGGTAGTCCGGGGGAAGCTTCAATGGATACGATCGTGGTAGCCAGCATGGCATGGTGTCGGAGAAGGAGACAGATCTCGTGCCTTTTACATTTGCGCTGCGCGCCTCGTCCCCAGCCGCCGCCGGCAAAGCGCATCTTCATCGCGAAGAAGTCGATGGAGACACCCAGGCTCGCGCAATGATCATGGCCCCGATCACGTATTCAGCACAACCCACTCTCGACAGCAGAGCGTAATTGACGCCGCAGGGTGAGGAAGAACGTCGGGAACACCATCTGAGAGAAAACTGAACTTTCCTAGGACCTGCTGCTGTCAGCAAGTTCGTACCATAGAGTGTGCGCAGGGTGAGTGTAAGTATTGGCTCAGTGAGGTAAAGCTTGTTCGACAGTGTATTTCCGAACTTAGATCAATCATCATGGTTGGCAGAGGAGAGGACAGGAGTTAGGCACCGTACCTTGACCACCCCTGGCAAATGGGGGACGGTGACAACCAAAGTAGCATAGACGTTGCGACGTCGCGACGGGGTGATAGATCACATGTGAGATGTGGTACATGTAGGAAGAACTTTGGAAGTTTCACCCGCGAGAAGACCGAACACTTCGGCTCGGACGGGCCGTTCCCGTCCCCGCAGTCCGTCATCGCACGCGTCTGAGCTCCTTGAGCCTCAGCTCGGGAGCCTCGAAACATCCAACACATCCTTTTCGCCATATTCACCATCCCTCTTCTGCATCGCCAAACAGAAATTTGTCACCTCTCTGCTACCACTCACTCATCGACGGAACTGGTCAGCAAGGCAATAGGACGTGGGGCGTTACTTCGCTGAGCGACAATCGGCGACAATGGCCGCCAACGGTACTTCACGCTCTGGTCCGTCACTCATGGAGCGTGACAGCTCACAAGCCGCAGGCAACCTCCCGCCGCCGACCTTCGATCTCGAGGCATGGGCCAACAATTACGACGGTATGAGGGAGGAGTACGCTCGAATGAGAGCTTTATGTTTGCTAACGATGCGTCCGCAGGCGCCCTCCTTCCCCTTCGCCTGGCCCACGTCGCCGTCCGTTGTCCGTCGCTCGCCCGCCAGAGCATCACCCTCGCCGTCTCTGCCGCCCGGTCGGGCAAGGATGTCCGGCTGTACCTGCGCCTGTGCGAAGTCGCCAACCATCTCGGCCTTCCGGATGTGGGCGCGGCCGACCAAGAGTGGGCGACGAAGCAAGAGGAGGCGAACCGGCGCGAGCTCAGCCGGCTCGAAGGGGAGCTGCGCGGTTACAAGAACAACCTTATCCGTGAGAGCATCCGTATGGGACAGGAAGACCTCGCCACGCACCACCTCCTCACCGGCGGCCCGCCGCCCGACCCGACCAACCCCTCGACGAACAACGCCGGCTATAACGCCGCATATCAAGCCTTCGGAAAGATGCGCGACTACTGCACCACGCCCACGCACATGGCGAGCATGACGCTGCGCCTTGTATACACCTTGCTCCTGCAATCCGCGTCCGCTCAAGGAGTGGGCGCCTCCGCTGCGATGCCGCTGAGCAGTATCCTGGCCAACGCGAGTCGGCTGCGGAGCGTCGGTGTGAAGGAAGAGGAGCAGAACAAGCTCTTGCCCATCGGCTGGGCAGCGACCGGTATCGCTCAGCTCGCCCTGGGCCACTATCGCGACGCTGCCACAGCCTTCTGCGCCGTCTCCTTCGACTACCACACCCTCGGGCCCATCCACGGCACGGATTTCGGTCGATCCGTCGCGAGCGCCCACGACATCGCCGTCTACGGTGGCCTCTGCGCGCTCGCCACCCTCGATCGCACCACCCTCGTCAACACCATCCTCGGCGGCCCCTTCCGCGCCTTCCTCGAGCTCGAGCCGCACATGCGCAAAGCCATCTCCCTGTACACCACGGCCAAATACCAGGCCTGCCTGTCGCTGCTGCGACACTACTACAGCGACTGGTCGCTTGACGTCTTCCTCGGCGCGTCCATAGCATCCGTGCCCGGCCGTTCCCACGTCGACCGATTGTTGGCCCGCATCCGCGAAAAGAGCATCACCGCGTACTTTTCCTCTTTCTCCGAGGTCTCCCTCGCTTCCCTCGCCACCACCTTCCCGCCCGCGTCCTCCTCCCCGACCGTCATGGAGGACGAAGTGCTGTCGATGATCCAGTCCGGCACGCTCGGCGCGCGGTTGGACGTCGTCAACGGCGTCCTCGTCGCGCCGCGGCAGGAGATTCGGAGTTCGACCCACGCGGCCGCGCAGGCGACGGCGGAAGAGGTGGAGCGCACGCTGTTGCTGCGGTTACACAAGGTCAACATGTCGCTGGCGGGGCTTGAAGTACCGCGGCCTAAGGGTAGCGCCGGAGGTGCGTGGGATGGTGGGATGATGGTTGGGAATGGAGCGTATTGAGTCGATATTTGGCACGATCGGCGATGTCCTTTATGTTTGGAGCGTGGCGTTGAGGCTGGGTGACAAGGTACGATGGAGTTCTCGGGGCGTTTTACAGGCACGCAGCGCTGCGGCGATAAATGGATGCCACGTACCTTTCTCACAACAAGGCTTAGGATCGATCTCGATCCTGTTCTCGAGGCACGAGCTGTCCAATCCTGCATAGAGAAGCATCGTCGCCAGCGAGCATTGCGCCAATTCAACCCAAATCTTCACCAGCAAAGGAACGACAAAATGTAATCTTCGACGCAGATCCGAGCACGGCGGCGAGAGGTCGGCTTACTGAGACGCTGTCATCCGCTGCTACGGGAATCAACGACGAAACCAAAGCCACATGAACTGACTCTTCTACGCCACTCGACCTATAGACATTCTGGGTCAACCGCGGTCTTCAGCCCGGAGAGGGAACGACGACCTGCCCTCTCCTATCGGCTTGGAGCATGACGTCCACGGGAGAGACCTTCGCACGCTGCTACGGATCCCACAGACTATACCGAAACTGCACGACGTTAGAGCTGTGATCGATGGCTCGTCTACGGCTGTGTTGCACACTTCGCCCTCCATCGCTTCCGCTACGGCTGATGGTGAGAGGACCATGCCTACTGTCATTGGACAGGCAAATAGTCTTGTGGGAACCAGGTAGTCCCCAAGTGACCTGCTCCCGTCCATTATCGATGTGCGCTTGCGTTTTTGGCCGTGACAGGAAGTTGTCCTGTCCTGAACGGCTCGTGGGACTGGTACAGACTACCTGTCATCGATGTTCGGCGGGAGGTCGTCCACGGTCTGCCAGCAAGCGCCGAAAATTCCTCGAGAGGCTGTCCCGGGCTCGAAGTCCCGATAGCGATTGCAGGCTTCGATGTTGCCTTCGTTGAAAGCTGACTGACATTCGGTTGTCCACAAGAAGCGGCTGTGTGTCCATAAAGCGAACATACGGGTCACGTGACAAACACGTGAGCTGTCCCACAGCCGAGATCGTTCTAGATCCACCCCCGGAAAGCCTAACCCCGCACCCCGCTTCCCGGGGCTGCCTTGCGTCAGCACATTCCGGTCATGCTGCCTCGACCGTTCCTCGCGACGCTCGTATGAGATCGTGTCGTCGCCGACGTTCGACCTTCGCGAGCTCACCTACCGCCAGCATGGCTATCCGGACCCTTGAGCTCCCATCAGCGCTGCGAGTCATTTCGACCGCGACGCCCATCACCGCGATCGCCAGCCGCCGCTCCTTCTCCACGACTCGTTCGAAAGCAGGCAGTCCCTTCTTCGCCTTGGCCTCGCTGTCCAACAGCCGCGAGACGCAACACCTGAACAAGATCTCCCGCTTGTCGCGGGTCGAGCACTCGCCGTCGCTCAAGCTGATCCAGACCTCCGAGGTCCACCCCTTCAAGCCTTCTCCAGCGCCTACTTCGACGCCCACGCCGGTCGCGAAGGCACCCGCAGATGGATCGCGGAAGGCTGCGTTCCCTGTACAACAGCAACTGTCACAGCGGGTATGGGACGACCGGGCATTGAAAGTCGGGAGAGCGGTCCTGGCGGAGCACGCTCGCCGCGTGCGAGGCTTGCAGGCTGCGCTCGGGCGGGCGAAGCGGAAGGCAGCGAACCAGAATCTACCCGTGCGCAAGGAGCGGCAGGCGGGAAATCACAAGGCGCAGCAGAAGAGAGAGGGAAAAGACTTGATGATGGTGTACATCGTGGTATGCGCATCCGCGATGTGGATCGCGGCGCTGATGGGGCTTGGAGGGACGGGCCGATACGCTCTGGGTGTGGCACGACCCAGGAGCAAGGAAGTTGTCGACAAGGACGGATGGGTCATTGGTTCTGAAGCCTGCGACCCGGCTCCTGAGGTGGCGGCAGGCACTGTAGGGGTCCCCGAGGTCGCTGAGACGGCGGAGGCCGTCGTGCAGCCTGCCGCGTCTGCACCTGTTTCTGTCCTCGATACGGAAACAGAAACGAAGGCGGGTGGTTGGAGGGGTCTCTTCTGGAAGCAGCAGTGAGAGGGGCGAGTACTTACACCGTTACGTCGAATGATTGGACCGGTACAATGACTGCGCATGCCGTTGTCGGCACGACCGATAAGTACGTTTCAGCAGTACATCACGCGCCGGACTTGGCGCGGATCGGGGCCATACAACTCTCAGGTCGAACATGACTGGAATATCGCCATATGTATACTCCCGATCGAAATTCGGCGTCGATAGCGGAGCAAGGTCGAGTCCTTGGCTGAGCACTCCTTTCACGACATCTGCAGCCTCGGTGGGAGGAGACCACGGTCAGGCTCATGTTTGGTTCGGCATCACTCTATGTTCGCTGCGAGCGTCTACGCTTCTGCATTTACTTTGCATCTTGGTCTTCATGATTGTGTTGTCTATTCGTGGGCTTCGGAAGCGCCGCATGATTTGATCTTCTGCAAGAGTTTCTTCGTCGAAGGCCAGTGACATCCCAGTACCTTGATTCCATCTCGGATTCGTTACGCCGATGGCAGACATCAGGCTGGACTGACGTACAGGGCTTGCAGAACCAATTTACAGACAGTCCACGTTTGCACACGCTTACTACGTGGGCGAAAGCCAATATACCATCGCATCTGCGTGAGTGATCCCGCATAGCCTTCTGCCAGACCCAGCACTTCGTACCCATGAGCCCGCCTTCACAATCACCCGCCAGGGTGGCTGAGATTACAGCATAATTCTGCCAAGCGTCTTGTCGCCGTCTTCGCCGCATGCAGAGGTTATCGACGGCCATGACGACAGCCCAGTTCTGCTGCCCAACGGCTTGCTCTCGCACGTATAGATAAGTGTGTTGTTCTCTGCTACGCTCGTGCTGCGTCGTCCTTAAAGGCGTAAGATTTTCAAGAGATTGGTGAGCATGGCATCGATTGCACGGCATCGTGTCACCTCAATACTACGTCGTGGACACTGTCTGTGAACATATCCTGTGCGAGATCGCCCGGTACCTAGCATCTGTACTTGTGGTTCCTGTGACGACCTCGACAATTGACAAGTTGAAGAGCCCCGCAATCTGCACAACGATCAGGAGCTTCTCCACCTTCGGCACTGTAATAATGAAGTGATTTATGCCACGAGACCAGGATCGCTGGCGGCTCCTACAAGGACACCGGATGGCCGCGAAAGTTGCCTCCTGCATCTTTGATAAGTGATATTAGCTGACTACCGTGCATCTTCCTCGTTGGTTCTCAGGTCAGGGCTCATACTCGGCACCCATCCTGCGAAGCTGGACTCGCAGCACGAGCTCACACCCACGCCCCATGAGCACGTGGAACTATCACGAGGTCGGTGCGCGTACCGAGAAGCAACATCAGGCAGACCGCACTGACGACGCCGGGGTGTGATCGTCGATTATCGTGATTGGCGCCGCCAGTAACCTTGTTTTCGGCCGATCGTTCTGCTGAAACCACGAGGTCCTCGTTCCGCTTACGTTGACAGTCCAGGTGCGCGCACGGCGTCCCTCGCCGAAAGTGCGGTATCCTCTGATGTGCTGAAAGCAGCTTTCGCCCGTGAGACGATAGAGGGTATATAGCATGCTGT
>Ga0268244_10000567_pt1 | contig 15225 bp, 17 predicted proteins | sample AgamicMgSfe_FD_200258 | JGI IMG/M metagenome (GOLD analysis project Ga0268244, IMG submission 200258) | Agave microbial communities from Guanajuato, Mexico - Mg.Sf.e (v2) (version 2) | ecosystem: Host-associated > Plants > Phyllosphere > Phylloplane/Leaf | place: Guanajuato, Mexico | collected... | reverse complement strand
ATATGGCGTCCTCACAGATTGGGCATTTCTTCCATCTGGCGCGTTTCTCTGGCGGATTCGCACCGTCCTCCGAGTGCATGAATCGAATCAGACAGGAAGTACAGAAGATATGACCACATCTAGCCATGCGGGGGCCAGTAGGAGAGCTCAAGCAGATTGGGCATGACGTCATTTGAGACTCTGCAGATGCCAGGACTTGAAGGACGTTGTTCCAGTCAAGATGTACGTCTGCGTCAATACCTTGGGCTTTGTAGTCACCCCTTGGATCGACGATAAATCTGTAATTCGCATGGACGTATCTTGCCTTGTCTGCGGCATGGTATCCAGATCCGACTCCCCAGGTAACGTTCCTCCTTGCAGGTCGTTGGCTTCCAAATCGTGGCGTCTGATGCTGTGGCCTAGGCGGGAGAGAAAAGTTCATCAAATGGGTGATAGAGGTTTGGCCTTTGCGGCTGTTGGTTGACTGCATGGCTGCCTGTAACGAAGTAAGTACACGGGTAGGACTAGCTGAAGGTATTGCACTTACGGACTCGGCAAAAGCGTCATCATCCGCTACTCGGAACTTCTTTGATTGTTTGTGTCTGCTCTTTGCGGTTTGTGCGTTGCGAGGTGTCGATGTGTTGCTAGATCCGCCACTTCTCCGCTGGCCGAGGTCGTTGGCAAAGAAGGCGTTGGTTTGTGAAGTATGAGCGGGAGAGACTTGGTTCGAGATGTTCACTGGCTTGGAGCTGGTCGATGTCTGTTTTGATAGTGCTGAGGGCGCGTTCGAAGACATGACGCGAATGTCTGGTCGATGTAGGTTGAAGGAGGTATGATGTCGTCAGGGTCTTTGGTGGATTCGATCCGCCGCGAAGCAGATACGAAAGTTGTGTGTCGAATTGTAACTGAAATGAATGAATGCTATACAAAGTGAGATGATTCAAAGATCGCTAGTTCCAGCGACCGGCCCAGATGGGAGGTCTATTCAGAGGAGTGAAGAGAAGTCGGGAGTCACCGTGAGTTGAAGCCCTGACGCGGGCGTGTATGATGGCAGATTACAGTAGGCGGGGCAAAGCCCAGGATGATATTTCCGCGTGATCAGTACTGTCGCTACGTGGGCACCGGATGACCTTGTTATTGAGGTCACTCGACCACGTCTTTGTCTCCAAACGACATTTCTATTGAAATACGTGTGCGTAATGTTGATCACAGAGTCCTTCCAAGATGTACAGACCCGTGAGGGTGGCACCATGCGTACGATCACAGTCCCCTATCATCCAAACACATAGCTGATTCATGTAGGTGTCTTTCTGTTCACACCAACTATCCCTCAATATCCCAAAGCCAAGTTTCCCGGTGTGGTAGTCTTTAGTGAGATTTACCAAGGTGAGCTCTTGCTTCGTCATTTATTCCTGTCCATCTTTTGACGAAGAGCCTCTATGATATCGACTTTGGTTTCCGCACGATGACCAAGGATCAACAGTGATAGCGTGAGTCCCAACTAACGCCAGCTCAGTCACTGGACCAGTAGCTCGTTTCGCGAGACAGATTGCCGGAAATGGTTACATCTGTGCAGCACCATCGTCTTACCACGAGTTCACTGGACCCGACGCGCTGGAGTATGACGGGCCTGGTACAGACAAAGGAAATGAGTGGAAAGTCGCAAAGGTATGGTGAACTACAGACATCAGAATGCCTCTTACTAACGATGCTCGCAGGAACTCTCCGCCTATGATGAAGATGCAGAGCTGAGCACATCTCTGCTCCTGTCATTGCCCAACTGTAATGGCCGTGTTGGTGCGACTGGCATGTGTCTTGGCGGTCATCTTGCTTATCGATGTGCCCTCGACAAGCGCATCAGTGCTGCCGTGTGTTTCTTTGCAACCGATATCCACTCCCACTCGCTTGGTGCTGGAAAGCAGGACGATTCGCTGACACGCGCGCGCGACATCAAGGGCGAATTGGTCATGATTTTTGGAAAGAAGGACAACCACGTTCCACCTGAAGGTCGCGACCTTATACGCAAGACTCTGCATGATGCTGGCGTCAACTTCTCATTCTACGAAAATGTATACGCCCAGCATGCTTTCATTAGGGACGAGCTGTCAAAGAGCCGCTATGATCCTGCGGTGACCAGAATCTGCTTCGAGATGCTGTTGGAGACATTCCAGAGAAACTTGCGATCAGACCTAGGCCCTCCTGCTGGTGGTGAGATGGAAGTTGAGGACATCTGCTAGATACAACCCTAAGAGTATAAATTGATCGTCCATCGTCGAGTCCCTCTTGTACACGTTATAATACGAAACTATCCGCCGAAGACATGGGAATTGGATGACTTGAATAAGATGCGACCTTCAGCCTGAAGACATCCTTCTCATAATGTGTTGAACCGTGGAAGTGCTTTCAATATACGGTATGTATTATCTCAATGCGCAACATTTAATAATATGGTATACATGAGGTAGTGCTGTTGACTCCCGGCAGCTATGGAGGAGTTTGCCCGAGACTGGTGACGTCAGCCGACGTGAATATTCGGCCGTCACTATCCGATATTTTGACATTATGAATTACCGTCCTGGTTCCATGTCATTAGTGCATGCTAATCCATGGGCGAGATCGGGATCACTGCCATTGGGATCCGGTAAGTTAGTATTAATGTTTTGGCAAGGTAATGTTCCTTTCTTTCTCCCTGAACCCGTCAACCGGCAATGCAGTCTCTGCAACAATACCGCATCATTGGTGGCCGGCTGCGTGATGCGCATCTCAAGCACCCATCGGATTCATCTCTTGCATCGGCGCCTGGCACTGAAGAAGCAACAGGGACGAAGGAAGAGGAGACGCCTGACAAACGACTCAATGACTTGAACACACCGCCCGGTCTGGAGGAAAAGATACGAGCAGAACACATAATTGTCGAGTGGGATGGACCCGACGACTCCTTGAACCCAAGAAATTGGTCAATGGCCCGCCGTCTCACCGCATTTGCAGTAATATGGATAAACGTGTTCGCCTTGGATTGGGCTTCTTCTGCGGACTCGCAGACAAGCTCTAAAATCGCCGCGCAGTATCATGTCAGTGAGGAGGCTGAAACACTGTCTTCCACGATGTACACGGCTGGAATCGCGGTCGGAGCGCTCTTTGCAGGTCCTATTTCCGAGAGTGTTGGAAGGAACCCGGTATATGTCATATCCAGGGTCCTTCATGTCGCGTGGCTGCTCGGAGTCGCGCTCGCACCAAACTATGGGGCGCATCTTGCTTTCCGCTTTCTAGCTGGCCTGGGCGGAAGCACTCTGCTGTGTATCCATGGTGCCAGTACTGCGGATCTTTTTAACCCTATCGAGAGAACCTGGGCATGGCCGATTATTTCTCTGGCTTCGTTCGCGGGTACAGCCCTACCTCCGTCCGCTGGAGGCTGGATTGCACAATCTTCAATCAGCTGGCGGTGGACGGAATGGATAACTCTTATTCTCTCGGGATCGACATTGTTTCTTACGCTTTTCTTCTTACCAGAGACCTTTGCTCCTGTCTTGCTCAGTTGGAAAGCCAAGCACCTTCGTCAACAGAGTGGTAACGAGAATTACGTGTCACATCTGGATTTGCAAGACTCTATCTTGAAACGGTTCAGGACAGCGCTGCTACGAGCTTGGCACATGCTAGTGAAGGAGCCTATCGTGATACTCATGGGTCTGTGGCTCATTGCGGTCTATATCGTGATTTACGGCTTTCTCCAGGGTTACAACGACATTTTTGGCAAGACTTATGGTCTTGGTCGGGGTCTGGAGGGCACCTGCTTTTTAGCAATTGATGTCGGCTTCTTCTTGTTCCTCTGCTTGGTGCCAATCTACTATCGTCAGTACAAGAAGAAGGTCTACGCGCTCGAAAAAGCGCACGGCGAACCACCAACAGACCTCAAGCATCTGCCAGGACTCGACATCCCCGAACCGGAATATCGCCTATGGCCGTCTGTTCTGGTGGCGCCTGCGTTCCCAATTTGCTTGTTTTGGCTCGGTTGGACGAATAGATCCTCGATTTCGATATGGTCGAGTCTTGGAGCGGTGACTCTGTTTGGATTCTGCTGGGCGGGTATCTACGTAACGGTCTACCTGTACATTCTGGATGTTTGTAAGTCACCTTGCTCGAACTGCATAAATTTTTGACGAGGAAGCTGACAAATATCAGACGGCATCTACGCAGGTTCAGCCCTTGCCATCATCACGTTCTTCAGATACCTGTTCTCCGGCATCATCAACGTCATTTCGAGGCCAATGTATGCAGGTCTAACCGTGCCTTGGACAATGACAATGCTTGGATGCATTGCGGCGATATTGGCTCCAGCGCCCTTCTTCTTTTTCTGGAAAGGTCCGCAAATTAGAAGAAAGAGCCATTTTGCCGGAAAGTACGCGAGAACTGTTCATGAGCGACGACAGGCAGGTAGGGCATTGGGCTGGTCATAATCGATGTCAGGCCTTGTTACAGTAAACTACCTTAGTACTGTTAAATGGAAACAAGACGCAGTAGGCCTCCATGAGGGTCCAAGGGATATTGTGTACCGTAGTCGGGAAAATGGCAACGCGGGAATCACGTAGTTCCTCTGCCCATACTACATAGTATAGTATGATATGCGTAGCGATGCTTCGTTGCCTGTCAAACCAACGATCGACCCGCATAGGCTTGATAGATCGAATAGCATCAACCATGCTGTGGTACTGTTCGAGTGAATTCGGGGTGCTTTCCCCTCAAGTGTCCGTTCGCTCAGGCTCGCCTGAGTTGCACTGCACGCGTAGGTCAGAACTAAACACATCGCGAAGGCCGAAATAGGTAGCTGCGGGGCGCAGTCTTGTAATAATCAGAATGGGTGGTGGTTTATCGTCGATTTTATGCCATGCATCGATTCCGCGGAGCGCTTCAAGCCCTCATCACGCAAGACTTACGACATTGTTACAGAATCGGTCGTTTGAGGCTGACAGACCTAGACCAACGGCACAGATATCGGGGGTTAGACGTGGTTGCCGGACACGAGTTAGCCGTATAGACGTGTACACGCGTCATAAACGAGCCATTTTGACTGTCAATCTTGAATCGGAAGGGATACCCGACGCCGACGACGAATATGAGGGCCTCTCTGCTCACAAGAATATATATCCCCAGCACCAAGTAACTTGTTCCTTTTTACATTTACAGCTCACTACTCGATAGTCATTCTGACCGCCATGCCACAATCTTCTTCTTTTAACGGCGATATTCGTACCCAGGCGACCTTGGATTCTATTCGTAAATCTATTGATGGCTTACAACGGACCTTATATCTTGGCACCAAAGCAGGCACGCTCACCACAAAAGAGCAGCAATTGATTATTGCAAGCATAACTTCGGCACTGAAACTTGTCGAAGTTAGCCAGACGATGCTCGATCATGACTGTGATTCGGAGGACGAGATGATTGACGACCTCGTCGACTGGCTTAATGAGGACTATGAGGATGAGAGTCAGAGTGACAGCAATTGATCGTCATTCTCCATTCCCGACCGTGGCAGGTCTAGCCGGATGCGGGCAAGACTTGCCGCTCATACTAGAAGTTTTGTTCGAACCTCTCCAACTTTGATCAATTCTTCGAAATGGCTGCACATTATTCAAAGGTGTGTCATTGTACTCGGATCATTCTTCGAGACAAACACTGACCAGTATTTCAGAAAAGGAAGAGGGATTCCTTCAAACCTGATGATGTCGTCGATACCTCGAAGCCGACTGCGGTGTTCAAACCGACCACTGGCCGAACACATACCCTGAGTATTGCCTTGCCCGGCAGTATCATTGCAAACTGTCAAACACATGACCAGAAGACATCGCTAGCCGCACAAGTCGCGCGAGCCGCCGCGGTCTTTTGCGTCGACGAAATCATCATCTTCAACGACGGCCAATCCCACAGTGTTCAGAGGCGACCGACACCTGGAGGTCGTGATTTCCAAGCAGAGGACGAACGTTCTGGATATACTGGCTTCAACAACCCAGACGACTTTCTCTATCATGTCCTGAGTTACCTAGAGACGCCACCTCACCTTCGAAAGCTGCTCTTTCCAATGCACCCGAATCTTAGGACCGCTGGTGCAATGCCTAGTCTGGACATGCCACACCACATGAAAGCCAACGAATGGTGTATGTACCGTGAAGGCGTCACAGTCGCAGGCTCAGACAACAACCAAAGATTCTCCAAAAAATCATCCTTCGGAGACCAAGGAACACTGGTCGAATGTGGTCTACCGGCCTACGCGCGCATCTCCGCGTCAATCGAACCTAACACGAGAGTCACTATCAAGTTTGCAGCAGCAGAGGAACCATTCATGGACGAACAGACTACCCTCGAAGCAGAAGCCGTTGCTCCGGATTTGCCCCGCGAGGAAGCTGGCTATTACTGGGGCTACTCTTGCAGAATGGCATCCTCATTATCCGCAGTCTTCACCGAGTCTCCGTACGATGGCGGTTACGATCTCAGTCTTGGTACATCGGAACGCGGTATTTCAGTTTCGGCATTCACGAACTCGGGTAGAGCTGCTGCGAATACGACTGTCAATCCTGTACCAAATGACTGGCGTCACATGGTGCTCGTCTTTGGTGGTGTAGCTGGTCTAGAAGTGGCTTTCAAGGCTGATCAGGAGTTACTGTCTACTGGCGTAACGGATGTAAAGGATGTGTTCGATTACTGGGTCAATCTAGTGCCGGACCAGGGAAGCAGGACTATCAGAACCGAAGAGGCTGTATGGCTTGGGCTGATGGCAACGAGACCACTAATCACTGATAGAAGCAATGAATAGTCGCAGTCGAGAATCATGAACCATTTTCTTCATTTCATATAAACGAGGTCTTCGGACTGCCGTGTCATGTTGGAACCCTACCGCCTCGCATGACTGCTATCATGACAAATTCAGAGATCAACCACCGTGTCTGATGCTTTGTCATATGCATGGCATAAGCCTAGTCCACAAATCCGCCGAGAACTGGTCACCAAGACTTCTTCTGTCACCGCACAGTCGGCCGTGAATTGCTTCGTGGTGTTCAAGACCGCGTTGGGTATGTCCCGGCATAGAGTTGCATATTGCCGCTGAAGCTAGACTCGAGCTTGAGTGCTCGGTCTCTGCATTTATGGCCTTCAGATTTTGTATTTCCGAGCCTTAGTGAGCCATGTGTTCTCTGAAACTTATGCTTGGGAAGCGTACCATGTGTGCCCTTCGCAATCAAATTCTATGGTGGACCGGCGGCACCGAAGGCTCTAAGCTTCGCATCTTTGCATGTGCTCATTCCCAGTCGCTGTCGCTGTCGGCCGCAGCATTGGTCGTGCCTTGTCTGATACTGCTCTGTGGAATGGAATCCTCTGGCGCATTTCGAACCTGTAACCTACTGTCACCAGGCTTGACCGCGCCGACCGATCGTAGAAGAGTTTCGAGATCCTGCATCGCCGTTCTGTCTCCATTGAGCTCCTTCAAAGTCACAATCTGTCTCTTGATATCGCCATCTTTGTAGACCAGAATGGTAGGCGTGTTGCGGTCCGGGTAGCCTTCAATACACAAGTTCGCTTGCATCTGGCAGAACTTAATGTCGCCAAACTTCCTCGCCAATTCCCGCCAGATCTCGATCAACAGTCTTGACTCGGTATTGGTGCCAGAGGAAGAGGTGAGCAGGACAAAGACAAAGGCCTTCTTGGATGCCTCTGTGACCTCCTGGGAATACTCTGGCTTCTGAACCGGATACACCTGGTTGAAAATCGAGGTTGCCTGCAATTGAGCTAATTCCTGCATGCGCTTCTGCCTGTAGATATCCAAGAAGTCGTCATCCTCTTCGTCCTCTAGCTCGTCAAGCTCGTCGAGGTCCTTTCCTTCCAGGCGATTCTCGTGGGCCAGTCTGCGCGCTTCGTTGAGAGCCTCCTCTATCATCGGGGTCGGCGAAGGAGGCTTCTCGGGAATAACTCCATGCTTTCGCAGAATATCGTTCCTGATTCTTGTTAACACACTGTGTATGAGACGTAAGGCTCATTAAGCCTACCATTCCGTGTCTGCATTGGGATCGTCCACGGGCACATTGACTGGCATGTTCATAGCTGCGGGATCCATCTTGCTTACTGTGACCCGAGCCGAGTATTGAATTGTATAGTAGTAATTCTTGATAGATCACCAATTACGAGTGCTAACAATTTATTTGGCTACCTGCGGCATTGAGTGTTGCCTTCCCCACACGCGTCAGCGCGCGACAGTCCGAAGATTATCCGCCCCTGCTGTTGCCGTAGATGAAGCCAACTCAGCTTCAATACAATGCGGGACCCTGAAGCGCAGTAGACACAGTACAACAACTAGCCATTGCAGCTGTATGCACATTCTGGAGGGAACAATACAGCTACAATGAGCTTCAACAAGAAAGACGAGGACGATGGCGCCATCGTCAAGGTGGATCGTACATCGGTCTTCCAGGAAGGTGGGCCTGACGAGACGTATACCCCCCAAAATGAGCTCTTGCTAATGATAATTCCAAGCTCGCATATTCAACTCATCACCAATCTCCCCGAGACGATGCCGCATTCTGTTGACAAAGATCGCACTCCTCCTCTCCACTGGCGAAAAGTTCCCGACCAACGAAGCAACCACTCTATTTTTCAGTATCTCAAAGTTGTTCCAGAACAAAGATGCCTCCTTACGGCAGATGGTCTATCTTATTATCAAGGAACTGGCGAACACGGCCGAGGATGTGATAATGGTCACTAGCAGTATCATGAAGGATACGGCTGTAGGAAGTGATGTGGTTTACAGAGCCAATGCCATTCGTGCACTTTGCCGAATCATTGATGTACGTTGATGGGACGTCGAATAGAGGGATCTGATACAGTACTAATATCTGCCTGCAGGCATCGACTGTACAAGCCATCGAGAGGAACATCAAAACCGCCATTGTTGACAAGACGCCATCAGTATCTTCGGCCGCGCTCGTGTCCTCGTACCACCTTCTCCCGGTCGCAAAGGATATCGTAAGGAGATGGCAAAGTGAGACGCAAGAGGCAGCTTCTTCGGCCAAATCATCTGGTGGATTCTCTCTCGGATTTGGCGGATCTGGTGGACAAACTCTCGCTGCCGCAAATACCAACTTCATGACACAATACCACGCTATTGGTCTGCTTTATCAAATGCGCTCCCACGACAGGATGGCCCTGGTAAAGATGGTTCAACAATACAGCGCCGCCGGTGTGGTCAAGAGCCCTGCTGCTCGCTTGATGCTGGTCAGGCTCGCTGCCAAGCTTGCCGAGGAGGATCCTGGACTCAAGAAGCCGATGATCCAACTCCTGGACGGCTGGCTCAGAGACAAGAGCGAAATCGTGAATATCGAGGCTGCAAAGGCTATTTGCGACATCCCAGACCTTTCCGACGCCGATGCTACTCAGGCTATTCACGTTCTTCAGCTTTTCCTTACATCCCCACGCGCGGTCACCAAATTCGCCGCTATCCGAATCCTCCACAACTTTGCGACCTTCAAGCCCGAGGCTGTCCGACAATGTAATCCTGACATCGAGGCTCTCATCTCCAACAGCAACCGATCAATCGCCACTTTCGCTATCACCACACTCCTCAAGACTGGAAACGAGTCGAGTGTCGACCGCCTTATGAAGCAGATATCTGGCTTCATGGCCGACATCACCGACGAGTTCAAGGTTACCATTGTCGAAGCCATCCGAACACTTTGCCTCAAGTTCCCAAGTAAACAAGCGGGCATGCTTGCTTTCCTCAGTGGTGTGTTACGTGACGAGGGTGGATATGAGTTCAAGCGCAGCGTTGTTGAGAGTATCTTTGACCTGATCAAGTTTGTGCCAGACAGCAGAGAAGACGGTAAGCTCATCAAGGTGTTATTTCCAACGCCCTACTAATGCATTTGCAGCTCTTGCTCACCTTTGCGAATTCATCGAGGATTGTGAATTCACCAAGCTCGCTGTGAGGATCCTACACCTTCTCGGTGCCGAAGGTCCAAAGACCGCACAGCCCACAAAATACATTCGCTACATCTACAACCGTGTCGTGCTGGAGAACGCACTTGTCCGTGCCGCTGCCGTCACCGCATTGGCTAAGTTTGGTGTTGGTCAGAAGGACCCGGAGGTCAAGCGTAGTGTCACTGTTCTTCTTACGAGATGTTTGGATGACACAGATGATGAAGTCCGTGACCGTGCTGCGCTCAACTTGCGTTTGATGAAGGAAGACGACGAGACAGCGGACAAATTCATCCGAAACGGTATGCTTTACAAGTTGTGAAGTTGTGAACACTACTGACGCCTTTTCCAGACTCCATGTTTTCTTTGCCAGTGCTGGAGCATCAATTGGTTATGTACGTCACAGCAGATTCAGCTTCTGCATTCAGCAAGCCTTTCGATATGTCATCAGTACCTGTTGTCACAAAAGAGCAAGCTCTTGCAGAGGACAGAACCAAGAAACTCACGACCGCTACCCCGACGCTCAAGGCGCCTTCTACGGGACCAAAGCCTTCAGCTCGCGGTGCCGCCGATGCTGCTGCTTCTGCCACCGCTGCCGCGCAGAAATATGCCCAGCAACTGCAGGCCATTCCAGAGATTGCCGCCTTTGGCGGTGTGCTCAGAAGCAGCGCCGTCATCGAACTCACTGAGAGTGAAACCGAATACGTCGTCACTGCCATCAAGCATTTGTTCAAGGAACACGTCGTCATGCAATACGACATCAAGAACACTCTTCCCGAAGTTGTCCTTGCTGACGTTTCCATCATCTGCACACCCACTGCCTCATCAGAAGAGGACGCAGGCTCGGAGCTCGAGGAGGAGTTCATCATCCCTGCACCGCTACTCAAGACCGACGAGCCTGGCACAGTATACGTTGCATTCAAGCGACCATCACACTTTGTCTCTGCCAATGTCTCCAACATTCTCAAATTCACAAGCAAGGAAATCGACCCCACAACAAATGAGCCAGAGGAGAGTGGTTACGATGACGAATACGAAATCGAAGACCTCGATCTCACTGGTGCCGATTACGTCCTCCCTGCCTTCGCTGGCAACTTTGACGGCATCTACAACTCATTAGCCTCGGACGAAGAGCACGAAGCAGAAGAAACCTACCAACTCGACAACGCAAAGAGCATCTCGGAAGCAGTCGAGATGCTTGTCAAGAACCTCAGCATGCAACCTCTGGACGGCACAGAAATCTCCCTCACACCGTCAACACACACCCTCAAGCTTTACGGAAAGAGTGTGTCGGGCGGCAAGGTCGCTGCACAGGTGCGCATGGCGTTCAGCGCCAAGAGCGGCGTGACGGTCAAGGTAACGACGAGATCAGAGGAGGAAGGTCTCGCTGCTTTAGTTGTCGCCGGTGTGGCGTAGGTGCTTTGAAGGAATTAGTGAAGGATATATGCATGGCGTTTGGCAGATGGAAATCAAAGGCTTTTGAACGGGCATGATTGAGCGACTTGATCGTCTCCGGATTGAGGGATATAGAAAAGCGCCAATGCAAGTGTTATGATACGCAGTCAGTTGTCCATTTCTCCCATGATGCTAGTACCGCTGTGGATAGTGTTGGAGGCGTTCACCATATGTGATCATGTTCATAGAGAAATTGTAGAACTCGACGAACTTACCGTAGGCCCGTCACAAGTCGAGATGGATTTATGTATCAATGCTCGTTCATAAGCAGCCAAATGCGGCTATACTCAAGTAGCTAAAAGTGTCATTATACTATAAATACATCCCAACACCGTCTGGTATTCCGCGCCCAACGCCGTGCGAGTCACTGGTCAGTACCGTGGACTTTTACCTGCGCTTTGGAGCTGGCTTGCCAGCGGGCTTCTTCTTCTTCTTGTCCTCCTCGTCGTCAAGTCCGCTCTCGCGATCCTTCTTCTTGGCCTTGACCTCCATCTCGTCCCAATCGTCTCCTTCTTCATCATCGCTGACTTCTTCGTCACTGGCCTCGGCACTTGCGTCGTCGTCGAACTCGGACTCGTCCTCGGACGACTCGTCGCTGGCCAGTTCAGAGGCCGAGACCTCGAACGCGGATTCCTCTTCACTCTCCTCCATATCCTCGTCGTCAGACTCGGCGGCCAAGAAGCCCCAACCTCCATCTGCGAAGAACTGATGAGGATCGGCAGTGACGGTCTTCATGATCTGACCCCAATTGAGATTGAGGGGACCTTCGCTGTATGGAATGTCAACACTGTCGAGCCAGTCTTTGACCGAGTCTATAGATTCGACTGGGATAGTGTTGACGTGTGCGGGTGGCCGTTGGAAGTCCTTGTAGACAATGACCATATCAAAGTTCTTCAGACCGAATTGAACACGTTCCAAGTGGACGACTTCAATCTCTCCAAGTGTGACTGCAAAGAATGGTGGCTCGGTAATTTGGATCAAGCAGTCGGTGGTAGGGCTCATGGTGACGCTGGAGCGTGCTGGCACACCGTTGAAGCTGAGCTCGCGGAACGGCATGTCGACTTGCAGGTTCTCGGTCTTTCCGGCATCGGCAATGCGCTCAGCAAAGGCTTTGAATTCCTTGTCAAGCTGGACACGACGACGGCGTTCTTCTTGCTCCTGCTCGAACTCTTCTTCATCTCCATATCTGTGACGACGCTTGCGATTTCCAGTTTCATCAAACTGCATCTCAGTGGCTTCGCGGTAGAATTGCACATCCTTGGTCTTGCGCTTGCCAATGATAATTGGATCTTTGAGGTGCATGTGGATAATGACGATCAGCTCCTGTTGACTGGGCTGGAAGAAGAGGTGCTTGATGTTGGAGAACAGCACATCAACCTTCATGCCACCGAGATGAGCGTATCGAATACCGTTTTGGTGGATCTCGACAGAGCCACCGATACGTTTGCTTTCAATCGAAGGACGTAGAAAGATGTTGTCGAGCCTGTGTGGGCGGCGGTCTGTGACACGTTAGCTGTGGCTCAACATTGCCAAGTCGTGTGCGAAAACTCACTTCTGATTTCCACGAGCTTGTCCTGCTCAACAACGTCCTCCATCTCCTTTTTTTGTTGATCTTTCCTCACGGCCTCCTTCTTCAGATCATTGATGCGCTGTACGATATTGTCCATGCGGGCTGAATCGGTGGATCTGAATGTCATACTACGAATAAAGTGGGCGGTTGGATCCTCGAATGGCTGGTCGTCTTTACGAGCGACACCTTGACCTGGTGATAGAAAGTTGATGCGTAGAAATGATACGTCTCCCGGCTCCTCGGTCTTGCTGACGTTCTTGATAGTATTGATGTGGAAGGGTACTGGTCGACCCATAATTGGGAGAATAATGCTGTTGCTCTTGTCGTCGATGAGAATAGTGAGATCTTTGACTTTCGTTGGAAGCTGGCCAGGCTGCTTGTATGACTCGAAACGCTTGAACTTCTTCTCTTCCGTGCCATTCAGATTTCCGGTGCCCTCACCATACTTGTCAAGGCCTTCTGATTGCTTCTTTTGGTGAAGCTCTTTCTGATGCTCCCTGCGTTGGGCTTCCTTCTCTTCGTTCGCGTTGGTGTTCCTCTCATGTCGCAAGCGTGTGCTTTTGATGTTAGTCTGGGCGACAGCTCCGACACGAGAATCCTTCTTGGGTTTTGGTTTCTTCTTGTCCTCTTCCTCTTCTTCATCGTTAAAGAAAAAAGATGTCGATTCGAGATCAGTGGGCGCATCTTTTGTGAAAACCAAGCCATCACCTCTACCGACACGCACTGTGTCAGTGAGAACCATCGAGTATGTCTTACTCTTGCTGTCTTGTGGGTTTGCGTTTTGGATGTCATTAAATCCGGTAGTGATGCTGAATGTCATTCCGTCGCGAAGAGTGGTGGTGTTCTTTGCATTGAGCACGAGCAGGTTGTCTCTTGTCTCAATACCGATTCCATATCCGACGTTCTTCACGAAGTTCTTCTCCAGCTCTGGCTTCTTCGACTTTACCATCTCGAGCGCCTTGCTGTATATGTCTTTGGCTGCAATTCCGTCACGACAGCTCTTGATCACAAGGTCGTGGATTGCGACGAGGAGCTTGTAGGCACCCTCCTGACTCTTGTTCGGATCGACCAGATATGTACGAGCAATGATGGCGCTGTATGTTTGGTATCGGAATCCAAGAGTAGACAAAATGACACCGGCATGAAGGTTATTGTCGTCCGGCTCAGCAGAGAGCTTCAGGTCGTATTTTCCACCACTTTGAACGATTGGCTGAACCGCCCAGTCGAGTTGCGCAGAATCGAAATTGCCAGAGACCTTGAGCTTTTGGAAGAACTTTTCGTCGTCGATCTTGTCGGCGACCATCTGGGAAAGCTTCTTGTGGGTGATCTTCTTCTCCTCGTCGATTATGCCTGACATCTGATCCACAAAGTAGTTGGCCATGATTCCACTAGAGGCACGCGATGCATCTCTGAGAGCACGGAGTTCTTTCTCATCCTTGACCGACATTGTCGCAGAAAGCGCAGCCGAAATGTCAACCTCTTCAACTTCTTTTGAGATTTCGCTAAAGGCGTTCTTCCATTCCGTGACGAAAGGGCCCGATGAATTGTCCTTAGCAATCACACCGACCTTCTTGCCAGCGGTTTTGATGGTGTCCAGACATCGCTCAAACTGCTTTGCATTTTCTGCATTGTCCTTGCCTCTCACAAGGATTTCCACTGGCACTTTGCCGTCTTTCAAGCTCTCCAAGTATGCCGCTTTCTTCTTGGTCGTCACAATGTAGATGGCCTCCAGGGTGATGATGAAGATTGTGGACGGGAACTCGTAGCCCAGAAGCCAAAACTGAGATATATGTCAGTATTAGAAGTCCCAAGAAGGGGGTTTCAAGGACGTACCTGCATGGCACTGGATTTGTTGTAGCCTTGTGCCTCTTCTGATTTACCCATGACGATGGAGATCGAGCCGGCGCCGTTAAAGAGTGCATCTCCAGAGCGCTTGTCCGCCTTCCATTGCGCGATGAAGGCCGACAGACGTTCGTGAAATTGCGTCTTGTCAATGGAGACCTCGTCGGCCATGGTGATGCTGAGGCTGGCCTGCAGGCCGATACAAATCTACGCAGATGGAAGTGGGGGTGCGAAGATATACCAGGCGGTACAAGGAGAGAAATGAGAGTTGTGTATCAATGAGGGGAGAGCAAGATGAGAAGTGAGCGATGTGTGAAGGCAGTTACCTACTCAAGCAGCGCGTTAAGCACTTTGGAGGTCGCGCGAAGCTCCGCGTGCAACGCTGCAGCCTTGGCACGCTAAGACGTGACAGACTGGCGGTTCAA
>Ga0268244_10000566_pt1 | contig 15227 bp, 17 predicted proteins | sample AgamicMgSfe_FD_200258 | JGI IMG/M metagenome (GOLD analysis project Ga0268244, IMG submission 200258) | Agave microbial communities from Guanajuato, Mexico - Mg.Sf.e (v2) (version 2) | ecosystem: Host-associated > Plants > Phyllosphere > Phylloplane/Leaf | place: Guanajuato, Mexico | collected... | reverse complement strand
ACTTAAGTTTAACTTTAAAAATCCTAAGGCTTCATATATTCTATAAGCTAGTAAACACATTAGTAGTTGTAATAGTGCTATATTCCAATTACAAGTAATCTGAGAAAATGCTCTATAAATATCTATAGAGGTCTTCTAACGCTATACTCTATCTATAGAGCGCTAGATTAACCCTAAGCAACAAAGACTTACCGAGTCTAGGTAGTTAAGAAAGTAATAAAATCAAATACTAACAAGGATTCTAGCTTTGTACATCTCTATAATATACATTCCAAAGCTAAGGTATTCATTGAACAAGACTAGCTATAGAGAGACACTAACAATCTATGTTGAAAGTAGGTACAATACTAGATAGGTAACTAATACTATCAAGTCTTGACGATATCAAGAATGGAGTTCTTCTAGCTAAGCGTCGCCCTACGTCCTAGCTTTGTTACAATGCGCTTTTTTGCAAAGCTTACGATTATCGTAGTCGGTAGAGAGTATCGTGTAGTGTTGCACGTACAAAAGCAACGTCAAATCGGAGAAGCCTAATGTCCGTACTACGTAGCAACATCGGTCTCTATAGCACAATACGCATTGCTATAGTTTCCTCCCGGGAAGACGTTGGCAACAGACATGCAAGTCTAAGGTCGACGAGAAACTTCGCATTTCCTCGTTCCTATGGCAGGCGCTTGGTTATACGTATGTTTAGCAGCGTAGGGACCTATAGAGTCGCGAGCTCTATCGTTGTCGCACCTCTAGCTTGCGTAACGTTGATAGAGCCTCGCATCAAACGAGATATCTCCGTTGCATCGAGTCTACCTACAAAACAAATCTTAGAGCGCGACGAGTTGTACGTACTTTCTTACTCGAGACGCTTGGCCTCCTACGCAATGTCTCCTGCCCGCGAAGTGGGAACGCCTGGTCAATAAGAGCCGACGACAAACACGCGCAGGTGCTGCGGTGATCGTGCAACGTCTATAGCTACATCAACTAGCTTCACAAGGTAGCGCAGGACGCGCTTAGGATTTGCGCCTTTGCCGCCAGTGATGAGACTGACCGAGACGTTCTCTAGATGGATTGGACTGCCTGTAAGCTTCTCAAGTGTCGCGTTAACCTGCCGCTTTGTTGTTTTGACGTCAGTATCGAATAGCCAGCCAAGTGTTACAAAGGGCCGCCGCATAGGTATGCCAACCACGGTCGCATTGCATTGCTGCCTGCGCTCGAGCTGCTTGCGGAGAGAATCGCAATCCATAGGTAGGTCCTAGCAGAAGCCTAGATCGTTTACCTAGTGCAGAGGCACAAACCTCATCCATTCTGCGACATGTAGGTCTGTAAACGTGACTCGCAGCTGGGCGCCGAATGCGGTCCTTGCTAACCGTTCCAGCGCTGCAATACAGAACGGCTGCACCGAGATGATGAGATCCGAGCTGGGAGCTTAATGTTCGCGCATGGCAGCCTGTAGAGTCGCCTCGAGCCTCCGCTGGCCGAATGTTGTTAAGTACTGGAGCTCGATCCAGAGTCACTTCTTTCAGCGCTCGAGTGCAACGCGACGCCCGTCTTCTTTGGCCATCGCCCTGTCGAACGGTACTTCATACGGTGTGTCCTCTTTCCTAAAGATGTCTGCGTGGAAGATGTTGGCATCTTTGCCAAAGGTGCTGGACAGGGTTTCAACGACTGCTGACACAGCAACGAGGTTGCCGGAATCCATCTTTACGTCAAGCACGAGTATGTTGAGCTGCGAGGGGCCTCCGTAGATCGTCCGTTGCCGCAACAAGTCGCGCAGTTCTGTATGGCAGTCGGTTACTTCCTGTTGTTGTTCATCCTCGCTGAGGGCGGAGAACGCGTTGGCATCGTCGACACTGCACGGCGAAGGTGAGGCGGCAATCGTCGGCATACTTGAATTGGAGACTTGATCCTTGAATTGGAGACTTGTTCCTTGAATTGGAGACTTGTTCCTTGGACTGGGGACTTGTTCCTTGAACTGGAGACTTGATCCTTGGACTGGAGACTTGTTGTTTGAGCTGGAGACTTTATATCATAGGCCTTTGGAAATTTGGCAATTTTACTTCGAAAGGCCGACTTCAGAAAGCGAGCTTTATTCGTGCACGATACGTGTGGCCCTCGGTGAATGGCATTGGTCGCAAGACCGTATTCATTCGTCAAGTGAATCAAGCTGGCATGTACACAAGTCTGCGCTCACCAAGCGGGTATACATGACGCAAACGATCTGCGAGTGAGTAAGGGAAAGTCTGAACTGGAGACTGCAACTAGGAGACACTTTGGCTCTGCAACTGTCGCGGGCAAGTTGGTCTTGTATGTCCCAAACACAATCATATTTAGCGATTTGCTGTGCACCTGCTTGCTCGACCGTGCTTCGAAACTGCAAACAGTGTACGCATGCGCTTCGCAATCTACTACGACCGTCTGCATCCTCGTTATCGCAACTGGCTCCCCCCGCACGAACCCTGCGCAGCGCGGAACGCTTCAATGCGATCAAGCAGCCACCCGCTAACGGCACCATCGTTCTCCGCAGCATGCGCAATCCTGCCATCCGCCGAACCCAACGCAGGTCGATTGTCCAACGCCCACCCCAGGCGCACCAATCTGCCGCCTCTGCACAGCCCTGGGCTCCAGGCCCACTGCAAGCACTTCGGATTGTGATGGTACACGGTTTCGCATGCTTCGGCGGTTTCATACGCCGAGTCAACGATTTCGCCGCGTCGTACGGTCCAATCACCGCTGAGATTGTCCCAGCCCGCCAGTGTTCCGTTCGCAGCAGTGAGGTGCGGATGAATAAATGCGTCGAAGTAGTCGGCAAACAGGATGGGTTCGCTTGCACCTCTGCTCTCTCGCCAGCTCTGCTCAAACTGCCATAGCTTGTCGATACCAGCAGCGTCAACGTGGTGCCACGTTATTGCCGGCTGGCACCAGTGCGTTTCTGACCAGTCTAACGACGACAGCGTCTCGCCTTGAACCACTGTGAATGACAAGAGAAGCTGTATTGGCGGCATCGCTTCTAACAGAACCTCAGCCATAAGCTTGTCGCCGCAGCACTCGTCCAGCAGCTTCTGCTCCCAGAAAGACTGCTTCTCGCGGTAACATCCGACAGCGCTCGCACTGCGGCAGAAGACATCGCAAAGCCGCTGCCGCCATGCGCGAACTCCGTATCTCCTATCATGACCTGTGCGCCGGCATAGATGGGCTGACTGGCATCCATGGTGCCGAGCCACAGCAGCAGATTGTGCATCGAGACGTACGTGTCCGCTTCCACGAAGACGTACCATTGCTTCTCCTCGCGGAATGTACGGTATGCATCGGTGATCATGGGCAAGAACTTCCACTTGTCCAGATCCCAGCTCTTGTCTCCCTTCATCTCCGCCGCATCCGCACCGCGCATGACGTGTTGCTGCAATAGCCGGTACTGTGCCAAGTCCTTGTGTCCGTCTCTCATCTCTTGCGATACCAGGGCGAGCGCGTCGCGGATCTGGGTAGTGCCAAACTGCTGGGCGAGGTCGGAGTAGACGAGGTAGTCGGGAATGCAGGCGAAGGTAGTGGCGAGGTGGATGGGCAGCTTCTCGCAGATCTCTGTCACGCCGGTCTTGAGCACTAGCACAACGTTTTCGATGCCTATAAGCTGCGCACAGCCGAGCGGCGGTGGCGGTGGAAGCGCGTTGGTGGAGGCGCTCGAATTGACGCTACTGCCGGCGGCGCTGTTGACATGAAGAACGGCTGTTTCGTCGTGGGCGATCTCGACGTGCTGCGGGATCAATTGACGTGATCCTGCGGTCGGCGCATGATCCCACAAATGCCTCAAGAAGCCAAAGCAGAGCATGCAGCACACGGCTAGCAAGATGCGCTGAGTACTGAACATGGCTGTCTGCGTACTGATCAGGTCGCTAGTGCGCCACCCACAGTGAGACGCATGCTTGCAGCATGGCGATAGACGAGAGCCAGAATGGAACGTGGAAGTCTCGACCTACCTGTCATTCCATTGCGCAAGCAAGGGCGACGCTGTCGACGGCCAGCTTCGGAGTCACCCTCGCTCCTGCCAGCGACACAAATCCGGTCATGGCCCTGTTGGACACTCGTTCGGCCAGCGCGCAAATCGCTTGTTGGTATCTCGGACGTACGGTGGTGGCACAGCTATAACATCAGTCCGGCGAGTAACAAAGAAGGAGAAATGCTGCTTAGGCTTCAACATTGCGCCCGGCGGACCGAGCGGAGCGCATCTCCTTTAGGGTCGCCAACAATAACGGCTGTTCGACGTTCGAGCTCTTTCACTTGCACTCCGGCTAACGTCACGACGTGTGAGTTGGTACTGCAGCGACGAGGAACGTCCTTGCTCCTGAAATCTTGCTCTACTGCACCTCAGAACGTTTTGACGATCAAGTAAATGCGGAACCGTCTCCGCCGTGCCGACTTGCCCGCACGATCTGCATGTCCAAGCATTGTCATCAACAGGCCAGAGGCAGGTGGCATCCTCATCTCCAATTGACCCTCAGTATCCTTTTCATCATGTTGTACCGCTTTGATGGCAAAGTATGCCTCATCACCGGCGCCGCATCTGGCATCGGCAGAGCGACGGCGGAGAAGATGGCTGTGCTGGGCGCTTCACTCTCATTGTCAGACATCAACTCGGACGGCCTAGCCGAGACCAACGAGAAGTGCGGCGGCAAGCACATGATAGAAAATGTTGATGTCGGGTCGTCTCATGCATGCAATGATGTCGTTGCTACGACTGTCTCCCGCTTCGGCCGGCTAGACTTCGTCTTTAACTGCGCCGGCGTCAACCCGACTGCATACGATTTGACGGAGACAACCGATGAGTACTACGACAAGCTGATGAACACGAACCTGCGGGGAACGTACAACGTCACTCGCGCGGCGATGCCGCACCTTCAGGCCGGCGCAGCAATCGTGAACACGAGCTCCATCATGGGCGTGACGGTCGCGCCCAACTTCGCCATCTACTGCGCGACCAAGTTCGGCATTGTGGGCTTCACGAAGGCCATGGCGATGGAGCTTGGTCCGAGGCAGGTACGGGTGAACGCCGTAGCGCCTGGCTACATCGACACGCCGACCAATGCTGGGGTTGTGGCCGGCCCGGAAGCCGTGGCGGAGCAGGAGAAGAAGATTGCGATGGGGAGGATGGGCACGGCGAGCGAAGTAGCCGATGTAGTCGCCTTCTTGTTCAGGTACGTCATGGCGCGACTTCAGGCGCTGAAGCGATCTCGGTGACTGATCATTGTTGCGTAGCGATGAGAGTAGGTTCATGAACGGCAGTATCGTAGAGATTACAGGCGGACGGACGTGACGAAAGTTCACTTAGTGGCTAGAGTCTTGCGATAGGTCATCTGGTAGAACGTGTGCGGTCAAAAGCATCCCATCTTCATTCACCGATCTTATCACTAGCGCAAACACTCGACAGCCTGTGGTACACCTGTCGCTTTTACTGCCAAGAAGCATGACTCATCCCTCGACACGCTCTTTGCACCTAAGCCGTTCCTGTTCATTGGATAATCTTCTTACGTCGCACACTCGTCGTCATGGACGGCACGCATTCAGCCATACCTAGCCCTCCAAATTGGACGTGCGACGCTTGTTATGACGAGCATGACGACTACTGCTACGTCGAGATCGACGGTGACACGGTCTGCAAGCCATGCATACAGAGCGTGTTCAACAAAGCGCTCGAGCACGTGATCAACTACCCGCCAAAATGGGGCAGCACCATCCTCCATCCGAAGCACTTCCATCACATCATCTCGGAAGAGTTCATCGCAAAGTATGCGCAGCGTGAGAAGGAGTACCAGTCTACACCTTGTGACAGGCTATACTGTCATCACGAACCAGTGACGTCTACACCGGACTCGAAGGCTTGCGGCACATTCGTTCGTACGAAGCGAGAGGAGGATGAGAACACGTACGCGATCGCGTCATGCACCAGCTGCGGGATAATGATGTGCCTGAAATGCGGTTGTGCGCTAAGCGATATTGAGAGCACAGTTGACCATACATGCGAAGGGAGGCGCCTCCTGTTGGAAGAGATAGCGGAGGAGTTGGAAAAAGACGCTTTCGAGGGATTGCAGCAGGTAGGCACTGGCAGTTCTGCCCCAAGCCGAGTTGCAAGAGGCGCATTGAGTTGAGCGAGGCATGTAACTATATCGCCTGCGCCTTCTGCGGCACGGGCTTCTGCTTCGTTTGCGGGAGCAAAGAAGACGAGAGTAGCGAGCACTGGAGCTACGGCGGATGCCCGCGCTACAATCAACACGGCGACCCGAATGCCGAGTTCGATGGTCCCGCGCTTGACTCGGACGATGAAGAAAGCGTACCCGACGAGGAGTCAGGAGCTGGTCCTGTGGGCGAGGCGGAGATCAATGAGGCAGACTCTGCTTCAGATACGGATGAGGAAGATGGGGATCTCGAGGGCGTGACAGTTAATGGCGTGAAGTTGGGTGGCGAGGAGAAGGCTGACAATGACGCCTTGTGGCGCATCTTGTCTGGCGGTTGAGACGCCATAAGAGGGTGCGAACCTTCGTTGATAGGTCGTTGTGGCGTGTTATCCGAGCGGGCAGCAATAGCTAGCAGACGGGTTGGCAGTACAAAGCGGACAGAATATGCCGCTTGGGTAGGAATAGCAATGAGAGCGCTGTACCTTTCGTCTCCATTGCATTAGAGCCCAAATGGCAAAAACATCGATTGACACACCTTTTATGTCAGGCACACATCACTTCACGGTGCCGAGCGCTCACTGGACTAGTACGCCTGCGTTGTTTTTATGTCGTGTAAGAACGAACGGCTTGTGACCCGATTGTGCTAACGAATTGTTATCTCTGTGAAGACGTCGAAGCCTAGCCAGAAGATACAGGAATGGGCGGACTCGAGAATCTGAACACGAGGAATTCTAGTGCTACCAGAAACACACAGCTATGTACATTCACGCTGTGTAGCCACCTTCGCACTCATTATGTCGCGAAGATAACTTCCATTCCCATTCATGTATAGAAGGTATAGCGCTCGTACTCCTTACATCCTCATCCATCGAGCGCCTGTATCGTCGGAAACAACGGCCGTCGGCCGTAACCGAACCTATAAGCAACACACGAAGTGCTTCAAGAGCTTAACCTGCCACCCCACTTTGCTCGTTGTCCTCTGCCGTCAAACCGTCCTTCGTTACACCAAGGCCGGAAGCTCGTCAAGGTAGAGGGTTGGCCTTTGGAAGGGAGCTGGCACAATGAATAACATCCGTGCTGTGCAGCCTGCCGCTTTTCAAGTGCAGCGTTTTGCAAGCCTTGCAATCGATATGCTTCGACGCACTGAACGTCAGTGTATGCTTCGTTCCAGGGAGCGAGACTTGGACCTGGAAGATCTGCGGTTCCATTCGCCGTTCAAATGTTGCCACCAGCGTCCCACCGTTAGCAGTCTGCTGTAGACAGAAGCGGACATCACTCAGACGACCCAAGGCCGTCACGACGTCTCTACCGTTGGGCAACCACGTTGTGCGCGACGTAGCTTTGTCTGGGGAAGTGCAGGTACTTCTTGGCAACCCAGAGCCTAGCCTTGCAGATCTTGTTACCAATCCTGATCTGACCTGCGATTACCATGATCGCGCTTTCTGCGCTCCCGCGGCTATTCAGATGCACAAAGTAGTGGACACCCAATTTTTGAGCCCCTCTGTAGCCGTACTGGCTAAGCGCTGGCTGACAAGCATCGTTGAGCTCCTTGAGGTCAAGTCGGGCGCCTTCAAGGACCAGGCCCTTCTCCGGGTCTTGAGGTGTGCGCCAAGCGCGCAACGCGATCAGCGGCGCCAATGCACCAGGTGATGCCGGCCGAGCTAACGTAGAAGACTGGGCGCCGGCACCAGAGTCGCTACTGTACTCCTGCTTGATCGGTACGCTAGCGCTCGGACGGCGCTGTACGTTGCCAGACACTGGCTGGCGCTGTGCGCGGATAGCGGAATTGGCAACTGCTGGCATCATCTCGACCTTGACGGTAACGTGTTCGGCTTCGGCTGAACGGTTGTCGGGAATTCTGACTTGTACGGGCGCAGTCTGGACAAATGCTGCATCTAGTGTGTGATGCGGGTGTGGCTCGTAGGACTTGCGTGACGCTAAACAACGTTGCCGGTAGTAGTTCCACATTGTGTCCTGATCCGGGTTGCTGCTGAAGTATTGCAGCGCACGCAAGTCACCCCCGAGCAAGTCTTTGTGCCGGATCGTCCAGGCTGTTTGTAGGTGATGAGGTAAGGCCTCCCAAGCTAGACCCGCTTGTGCGTAGGACTCGTCGGCGTCGAACGCAGATCCGTTGTAGTAGCAATTAAGTTCCACATCCCCCATTACATACGCGGCATACGCATACATTGGGGTCTTGAAGCAATGGGCTAGGATCCCACGCACGCCTAGTCCGGGCGAGCTATGGAACCTAGGCTCGTCCCAGTAGGCTTCGAGGATCCGACTGGCTTGGGTGATCAGAGAACCATCGGAAAGCACAGCAGGTACTGGCCTTCCAACCGGCGGGTGCACGCTCGCTTTTCGAGCGGCGCAAGATCAGGTTGAAGGTCTGCGTCGGCCAAGTTGCGCTTCCGGGAGTACTGCGGAGGCTCTGTAAGAATGGCCTCGACGCTGGCCAGGACATTGCGAAGGTCGAAGGCTTGCTCACTCCGTCGCGTCTTTGTCCTGATCTTGGAGGTGATAAATTCGGCAAGAGTGTCTTGATCGTCCATTGTAAGCGCAAGGGCTTTGCTCTGCACAACACACCATGCCTTACGAAGGTGACCCTCTGCTTCACCGGCAATCGCTTCGAAGCCCAGATCCTTCGCTTGGACGTGGAGAACCTCGGCGATACGCTGAAATTGTTCACCGCATCCGGAGATGGAGCCGCACGCAGCGACGACAGCCTGAACGTGTTGGTCGTAGAACACATGCTTCGGACCATCGACGGTGATATGGCCAATCGCAAGGTTAGTGCGCTCGTCGAGTTTCATGAGTCCAGCAAGTGTGTCTGTAAGGTTCGGATCAACGTGAGCGGCGTTCTTTCGACCGATGACAACATCTTGACTAGTCGCAGCGCGTGGGTTGCCTGACGACAGAATCTTGCCTCATGATACTGCTATCGACGCCTGGGGGCTTGAAGAGGCGCTGCTGTTGGTCGTTGATGTTATCCGCTTGCTGCAGGTTCTCGCCAACGTCGCGCCGATCAGCAGGTACCTCCCGTTCGCCGAGAAGCATGACATCGTCGTCGTCAAGGCTGGAAAGTGAGTTGGACGTGTCTGAGTCGTCTCGTAATGGAGCCGGCTGCTTGGTCAACGTCTGCGCCTCGCGCTTTGGCGATGTATTCCTGACTCGCTCGACAGTCGCCTTCTTCTCCTTCTTTTTCTTCGTCTTCTCCTTCCTCCACTCACCGTGCTCATCTTTCGCACGAGCCATGGCGTCTGTTGTGAGCAGCGACCGAGCCGTGCGGAGTGAATAGGAGTGTGAGTCGGACCTGCCTCTGTTGCGAAACGCAGAAAGCGAAACGCGAGACTCGAAGGTCGAAACTCAGGAGACAGAAGGTGGGGCAATGGGCAACTTTAGGCATCAAGGCAGAAACCCCGCAGACAACATCTCCGCGGCTCCAGACAAGCGATGTCTTCTCCCTCGGTGCCATTGCATGTAGAGTGCTGATTGAAGAATCGTACAAGTAGCGAGGGATTCAAGGTGTCGGCAGAGTAGTATGCTCGCGTAAGCAGCCCTCCCCGTTGTACCGCTCGCAGCATATGCTTGGATGCTCTGCCTGAGCCACCTCTTGCCGGATTGGGAAGCGCCACGAAAAAGACGTGCTGGATGACAGTACGCGGAACAACGACCGAGCTTCAACTTTCTTGCGCTGAGGTATCATCTGTTGCAGTTTCCTGGTGGAGCTTGAACACCAAGTCTCCGTCTTTCTTTTCGATTCACTGAGTCCAAAACACATTCTGAGTCATACTCCGGCAAGCTTACGCGGTGATTCTCTAGACTGCAGCCTACGAGCAGAAGTAGTATACCAAACCTGCATCCCTCCTTCCGCCGCATCCCACCAACGAGCCTACCATTACCAAAATGCCTTTCAAGCAAAGACTACCGCGGACGAAGAGTCCGCTTATCATCAATGCTCCTGTAAGCAACCACACTTTCAACCTCACTCTCCCATTCTACTGACCGCCTTCGTAGATGAGCGGCTTCGCCGGCGCCGAGCTCGCCATAGCCATGAGCAAAGCCGGCGGCCTCGGTCTCATTGGTGCAGGTTCGGACATGATGGATAACCTCAACAAGGCCGAGCAGGCGTTAGGCCGCTACGATGAACTCTTGCCGGTCGGCGTCGGGCTGATACTGTTCGCCGTGGAGTATGATCTGGTGACGCGACTGCTTGAGCAGACCAAACCTGCCGTCATCTGGCTCTTCGCCACCAAGCAGCTCGAAGACTACGCCATCTGGTCGGACAAGATCCGTTCGGCAACGCCCAAGTCACAGGTCTGGATCTAGGTCGGCTCGGTCGCTGCCGCATTGGCAGTAGCCGGGCAATGTAAGCCAGACGCCATTGTCATGCAAGGCGCTGATGCCGGCGGCCACGGCTTTGAGAAAGGCGCCAGTGTCATCTCATTGCTTCCGGAAACTACCGATGCTCTTGCTGCTGCAGGACACGGCGATATCTTCCTGGTAGCCGCAGGCGGCATCGCAGATGGTCGTGGCGCAGCCGCCGCTTTTGCACTCGGCGCACAAGGCGTGGTGATGGGCACTCGCTTCCTCTCAGCCCCGGAAACAGAAGTGCATCCCGTGTATCGCAAGGCTATCCTCGGCGCCAACGATGGAGGACAGACGACGACTCGCGCCAAGCTCTTCGATGAGCTCCACGGACCGAACATGTGGCCGGAGCTGTACGATGGTCGCAGCATCGTTATGGAGAGCTATAACGACCATGCACGCGGTGTAGACATTCAGGAGATCCGTAAGTTGTACGCCGATGCCATCAGTGCGGGTGCTCCGTATGGCGAAGGCGGGAAAGGCCGAGCAGCAATCTGGTGTGGCACTGGTGTCGGCTTGGTGAATAAGGAGCAGCCGGCTGCGGAGATTGTCGAAGAGGTGCGGAGACAGGTCGTTGCGGCTCTCGAGAGGGCGCGGTCAACCGTCGTGTGAGGACCGTAAGAGAGGGTTGAGTTGTCAAGCTGCCGCCGTGTCCCAAGGTTTTGCGTCTTGCTCCGAGCGTTGCTTCCACTACGCGGCCTCTGGAGCCGTAAACAACCCCATCCAAACGGAGTCAATGACGCTTGATCACTGACGATATGTGCTTGGACATCAACACTTAGTAAATTCCCCCCAGCGTGGCGAGCCACCCAGTATCGCGAGCCACTTGATAGATCTTCAGATATGGCAGATCTTCTGAGGAGTTCTCACATACGCGAGTAGTATCGCAATGCACAGTGCCTCTTCCTCTCCACCACATCTGTAGCGTTACGCAAGATACGCCACGACGATCGCGCTGTCGATCATTGAGCTAATACAGCCATCCAGCGGTGCAATGGTCGACCCCTACTACATCTTGCCCGTGGACTTACGCATGGATTTCGGAGGTCCCACACTATTGCCTGTTGAGTAAAGAATGGCTCCTCTGCTTATGGCGTTATCTAAGCCTATGTGTTTGAATTCCGAGAGTATCTCCGTTCGTAAGGAGAGATTCTTCGTGCGGGTGAGAATTTCAGACTAACAATTTTGCTGATATAATGCTGTAACGTACGCTTTATGGGGTTGTACGCTTACCCCTCTTCGTATCTGCTCGTGGCGAGAAGTGTAGCGCAGGAATGTGCAGTTCTCGACGTTTCTGCTGCTACGTGTTGTGACTGTGTCTGCTGCGGGCTATTCCTGCACCCAAAGTCCAGTGCCTGCAGTGTCTCCAGCTCTGAGCCAAGGCGTTCCATTATTACTCTAGCACTGCCGTTTCACTACGTAGCTCTCAGAAAGCGCTTGCATGTCCATTTAACGCTGCAATCAGAATTCTGGCTGAACAAGAACGACACCATTGTTTTATTATTATACGGTACCATACCCAATCAGAGACTAAACCTTATAACTACACGACTATAAGTGCTTATTGCCATTATGGTTTGCTCAATACGCGTAGTACATAGTCTCGCATGCGAGCTATCCGATCATTGTCGCCTTCGGAACCTATAGAATGCTCCGCACTTAAGTCTTGCGATACGTTCTCTGGATAGCCTTCCGATAGCGGACTGTTCACTTCTAGGTTCTGAAGCTGTTCATGCACGTATCTAATGGCTGCTTCATAGTTCCCCTCAGCCTCTTTATACCCCGCCAGCGCTCGCAGGTACATCTTCTCCGCCTCCTGTATCCGCCCCAGATCAGCGTAGAGGTTACCAAGGTTGTTAACGGTGTCGAGGGTCGACGCATGCTTCGGTCCCCACGTCTCCTCCTTCCCTTGTAGCGCTCGCAGGTACATCTTCTCCGCCTCCTGCATCCGCCCCAGATCAGCGTAGAGGTTACCGAGGTTGTTAACGGTGTTAAGGGTCGACGCATGCTTCGGTCCCCACGTCTCCTCCTTCCCTTGTAGCGCTCGTAGGTACATCTTCTCCGCCTTCTGTATCCGCTCCAGATTCTTATAAAGGACGCCGAGGTTATTAACGGTGCCGAGGGTCGACGTATGCTTCGGTCCCCACGTCTCCTCCTTCCCTTGTAGCGCTCGCAGGTACATCTTCTCCGCCTCCTGCATCCGCCCTAGATTAGCGTAGAGCAGGCCGAGGTTGTTAACGGTATCGAGGGTCGACGCATGCTTCGGTCCCCACGTCTCCTCCTTCCCTTGTAGCGCTCGCAGGTACATGACTTCTACCTCTCTCGTCTTGTTCTGTTCGGAAAGGAGGTCAGCAATGTTGTGAAGATGATCTGCTATTCCGGGCTGCGTCGAATCCATCCCTAATACATATTGTAGACAGCGTTGCGCATGCGGTATTAGCCGTCTTTGCGTAGTCCATGGTTCCCGCGCCTCTTGACTCGGGACATGCCGACCGACCGCACCAACTGCGAAGTCTGCGAATTCATTGTTCCATTGCTTGTTGAGTGCATGAATCGTCCACGCATGGACACAGGAATGCATGCTGTATCCGCCAGACTCATTGTCAGCCATCAAAGGGGCGTTACTTTCCGCCAATCCGTAATTGCATAGGGGTCGCATTCCCTTGATGAAAGCTGGAAGACTTTCTGTCAAGGTGCCGAGCCACGGCAGACACCCTGCATCCCCATCCGACAGGAGTTCGTACCACAGGTCCTGATTGCTGAAATAACACCAAAGGCTAAGCAAGTTCGCTGAAAGCTCATTGTGCTGCTGGATTCGTTGTAGTGAAATCCGCCACGTCGTGTATAGCGTGCGATCCTCATATGTGTCAAGACCAGTGTCGTCTTCTTCGTGTAGCTGCGTCCAGGATGAGTTGTACAGGTCGAGATATGTGGCAATGCTGACGCTCGCGTGCTCGAGGTACGCGCCAGTCGTCGCCAGTGCCAAGGGAAGTCCATCTAACTTCTCGACAAGGGCCGCCACATCAGGATCTGTGACTATGTCAGTGATGTCCATTACGGGTCGCGGCAGACTCACTGCTCGGCGAGAGCACCCTCCTTGATGCATTTGATAAGATGTCGACGCTTTCTTGCTTGCTCTCAAGCTTTCGCACCAAGACTCTCCGCCCCTGTCTCACCTCGGACGATCGTGTAGTAATAATCACAGAACCTTGGTACGAATCGGGCAGGAAGCGACGGATGTCCACCGCATTCAAGTCGTGATTACTAGGCACTCGCGGGTTGTCGTAGTTGTCGTAGATTGCAAGCCACCGCGTATTTTGGGGCTCGCTTAGCCAAGCCAGGACGGCATCTACGATATCGTCCAGATTTCCTGTCAGATCGACCGTGCTTAGGTACTTCGCTAAAGGCTGATGCCGGAGAATGCGCTTTGCAGCTACAGCAAAGCTCTGCTTGATCGATGCCTCGTCTTGTATGTTCAACCAGAGAATTGCGGAGTAGTTGTCTTTATGCTGTGTGGCGTACGCTACTGCTAGCTGGGTCTTCCCGATCCCACCTAACCCGTGGAGGATTGCTGTATGGCGGCTACCGTCACCAACGAGTGCAGTAGATATGTTCTGAAGCTCGTCCTGTCTGCCAACGAATTGATCGACTGCTCTCATAACCGTAGTGCTGAAGGGAAGCGAGAAATCACGATGCTTCAGGCCTGTTCGAGTCAGCGAACAAAGATTTTCCAACGCAAGTCACCTCGAGCACTTGTGGACACTCTTGAGAATCAACGGACCTTTCTGAGCGTTACTGATTTCATTCTCAAGTCGCCGCTGTGCTTGGTTCAGCCCTTCGCCGTATAGCACAGGCATGGAGATGTCGAGGAGGCCAAGCAGAGAGTACACTAGGTCTTCCGGCTCACGAGTTCCTCGGCCTTTTTGCCACTGACGGCGTTCATGGATGGTGAAATCAGCTAGGTCCTGCCCGCGGAGAGCTTGTACTGGTATCCCTGTAATCTCACTGACCTGCGACTCTAAGCTCGCTTTTGTCCCAAGAGCCCTCCCGTCCTTCGAAAAGAACTCGAGGGCTGGCGGAGCGATCAGCTCTTGCAGTGTCCAGCCTCTCCGAAACCATCGACTATGCCGGAAGTCCTGCTCCCAATTTGTTCCAGACACTTCCTCTTGTGGCACATCAGACAGAAAGACATAGCATTTCTTTGCTCCGGCATAACAACGAAACATCGATATAAGCGACTTGGACAGTTCGGCGGCATCTTTCTTGTTGATACAGCACGTATCAACCCAGAAGTGATCGATCCCGTCTTGTATCGTCTGTTGTAGACAGAACCTTATCTTCTCCAAGCCTACGCCTGGCTTGCTCGTCCATGTTCCCTCAAGTATATCGTCATAGCTGACCTCCTCTTTGTTGGGACCCCACGTATGTGACAGAATGGCGTATTCCAACCGCGCAAGGTCAGGCTCGGGTATGTCGTCGGTGAAGCTGATGCCACCACTATCGTTACGCTTGAGGAGTCGCATGGCCGGAAGGCATAGGGCGAGTCTGCCAGGAATTACGTCGTGGCAACCTCGTTAAGCTGCGCGAGCAACACGACATGTATTGCCGTTATCCTCACGATGTTGCAAGGACATGCTTCTCCTGACCACATCGAATCTGGCCTTAGCCTTCATGTAGGCCATGTTCCATCGCTGCACCTCCACT
>Ga0268244_10000565_pt1 | contig 15244 bp, 15 predicted proteins | sample AgamicMgSfe_FD_200258 | JGI IMG/M metagenome (GOLD analysis project Ga0268244, IMG submission 200258) | Agave microbial communities from Guanajuato, Mexico - Mg.Sf.e (v2) (version 2) | ecosystem: Host-associated > Plants > Phyllosphere > Phylloplane/Leaf | place: Guanajuato, Mexico | collected... | reverse complement strand
CTGCCATTCTGCTGGGTTGTCACGTCGATTTCAAATGTTCGGAGAAAATATGTCGTTATTTCGTCAAATTATGCCTGGGCGAACTCAGTCCTCGAAGCCGTTCCATTCTTCCTCGTTACCAGCCCCTTCATCCTCTTCGTCCTCGCCCTCCTCCTCTTCATCCTCATCCTCGCCATCGTCCTCTTCGTCTTCATCTTCGTCTTCAACTTCTCCAGCGTTGCCGCCATCTACCCCGTCAACCTCATCGTCTCCGTCGTCAAGAACTTGTACGCTGCCGGTAATATCCCACCTATCACCCTGCGCAGCCTTACTGATATATTTGACAAACTTGAGCGTGCCTTGGTCGCGGAGCACAATGCTCATAGTGTTCCAAGCGGCAGGGTTACTGAACAGGATACCGTCGTCCTCCTCGTCCATGCTCGCCTTATAAATAGCAGGATCGGCCTTTTTCTGCTTCACAACACGTCGGTTTCCTCCGCCAGTCGCCGATGCGCCTGCGGGTATCTCGACTCCATGGTCGCTTCCTGCATCATCGTCGTCCTCGTCGTCGGGGTCATCTCCCGCCATGTATAATTCGTAGCCTCCTACGTTGTCTTCGCCTTTGTCCTCGACTTCTGGCTGCTTGCCTTTTTTCTTGTCAACACCATTTGTGCCATTGCTTTGTGCTTCTCCATCCTGCGCTTCCTCGTCGTCGTCCGCGATCCAGCCTTTCGATGGAGTCAGGTTGAGGCACCATTCCAATTGCGCATCTTCCTCTTCGTGTGCAGTCGCCAAGGTATAATCAAGACCTCGTCGAAATCGTCTTGCCAAGATATTGCTTTTCCCTAGAGTGAGTCCAGTAGCCAGACTCAACCATTTACTAAAAGCGTGACTTGGCAGAAACTCATCGTAGAGCTCTCGCAACGCATTTTCTCCCTCTGGCTTCTTCTTACCCTTCGATGTTTTGGGCTGCTTGAACATGTAACGATGCTTGTGTGGTGGTCTTGCTGTCTGCCAGTCCTTGGTGAGTTGAGAGTCCTTGTCAGACGCTGCAATCTGATTCCTGAGACGCTCAGAGAACTTCTTGGAAAGCAGGTTTGCTAGTTGTAAACTTGACTCGTCCGCGAAGAGTATTGATAGTTCGTCGACCGTGTCAGGTGTGAGATAGTGCGGCGTCATAAATTTGAGCAAGAAGTCCAGGTCTTTTTCGGTCAGCTCCTCAGCTAATTCGCCCTCGGTTTCTCCTCCAATATCGAGCCATTTTGGCTGTGGCAGATCTAAAGAGTCGTCTTTACCCTGCAGCTGCTGTAACGAACTGCGCTCGGCAAGTTTCTCCTCAAGTCCAGGCTCGAAGCCTTCCTCCCCTTCCTGGGGTATATGGAACCACCCACTGATCGCCATTCTCACTCGTCCGCCATCCTCTTCACTCTCGCGCTGTGCGCGCTTGTACACTTCCTCGACATCGTGAAAGCTATGGCCCGGCTGTACAGTGAAGAAGGACAATTGGTTCCAAGCCGGGGGAATGGTCTTGTTCCACTCGTGATGCGGTATTCTGAGCTCCTTTCCGTCCTCGGCCTTTTCCATGTTCGTAGGATACAATCGCAGGGCTCCACCCCAAGAATCCTTCCAGGGTATGTCAGGATTGGTGAGATAGAGAATGTAGCTAACCCTTCGGCTTCCTATGACATCGTCGTGACAGAGCAGATGGCAGCCTGGAGTATATACGTTCACAGCCATGTCCGTCTTCTTTCCTGAAAGAGCGCCCGAGCCTGAGACCTCTGAGACCCAGGCGCGGAAGTCGGCAGAATACATAGCATCTCGTAGTTGCAGCAGCGAAGGCAGACGTTTCAATGCGGTATCTGGTAACCCGGAGAGGTTCGCGAGATCTCCAGATTGGTGGATCTTGTAAATGTCCGTCTCCTTCGGCGTGAAATGGATGTTGTCAAGGATCTCCTGGCGGACGGAGCGGAGAAGCTGGTCCGCGATAAGAGGTTGAACGACTGTGTGCAGATAGCTATGAGTCGTCAATTGAGCGCATAACCCTTAGAACATATAGCACGTACGGCTTGGACTCGGCATATGATTTCTTATACGACTTTACAGTCTTCTGAGAGAACAAATCGGAATGGAATTTGTCTTTGATAGTCGACTCAGTCTTGGCTACTTTGGTTCTGGCGTCATTGGCAGCGCCATTCGTTGCTTCATGCTTTCTCTTCATGGTGTTGTCTTGCGATGTCGTCTCTCGATGAGTCTACTTTTCTATACTTCACTCAGTTGTAAAATCTACCACAAATTATCGCCAAGACTGCGTCATCGCGGAACGAGTTCCGCAGTATAGTCGATAGAGCACAATATATGTGGTCCAGCATCTTGCCTACTCGCGCCTCGATCACGCTCTCTTAATGCCGCTGATATATTTTCAATTGGCTCCAGAGTTGCATTAAAACCTGAAGATAGACATAGCGCAGACAGAACAAGGTATTAAGTCTGTTTGCGGATAATTCCGTTTGACGGTGTTTTTTTCGTGGTAAGCTTCGTCTCGAAAATTTCCTATCAATATAATACGATCAGAAAAGATTTCAACATCAGCTACACTGCATTCAACTCACAAGCTTTGACCGCGTACGCTGCATAGTCATGGGTCAATACGATAGACAAGCCCAATCCCAAAGGAAACATGGCCCTCTGCCTAACAGTGGCGCCGCAAAAGTCCCCGCTCCACCTCCATCACAGAAACCCGAATGGCGAGGTTCTGGATATGTCAAAAAACGAGCTCCTCGACAAAGTCAAGCGACCCCTTCCAAACCAATTCCGACACCCCAGGAACAAAGGCTTCCCGACGAACTACAGCAATTGATCCTGAACATCTTTCGATACACTTTTCTGGTCTCGAAGGATTTTGATGACTGGAAGGGTATTTTGCGCGAGGTCAACGAGGCGTTGTTGCAGGGAGACTATGGCAAGGCGTTCGAGAATGAGGAGTTCCGAGAGGGCTATGCGCTGAGATGGTCGCCCAGCAGGAGCCTAGTGTATGCGAATGTGTTGGCCTGGATGTGTGACGAATGGCCAGATGATCCTTGGGTTACGCATTTGCTGAATCACAAGTCGAATGCTAGACCTTCTAAAGTAGTCTGCTTTGGTGGAGGCGCGGCTGAGGTCATGGCCTTTGCGGGATTGATACGGCATCTCCAGCCTGCCTCTGCTGGCAAACCGTCACAATCACAGTCAGACGAGCCTGATGATCCTACCACGCCCCAAAAACAATCGTCGATAGTAGATCTCTACCTCGTCGATGCCGCGGACTGGTCCTCGGTCATGACGAAATTGGAGACTGGAACAACAACACCGCCAATCCTGTCCAAATACGCCAGCGCTGCCGCGCGAGCATCAAATGCCGCTTTGCTCGGTCCGGATAGTTTGAGTACATCATTCCACCATGCTGACATACTGGATCTCAGTACCGAAGACCTGAGAAAGACGGTCGGATCCGAGCCGCTCATGATGACCTTCTTCCTGACATTAAACGACCTCTACACGACCTCTATTCCTAGAACCACGGCGTTGCTGCGTAAATTGGATACAGTGGCACCGAAAGATGGCATCCTACTTGTCATCGATAGTATCGGCGCATCTTCGTGCCCTGTCACCTCAAGAGAGCAGCTGGATCAATTACTTGAGACTACTCCATCCTATCCGATGGATTGGCTGCTCGATCGTGTTCTGATGGGCAAGCCCCAGAGAAGCAAGGAAAAGGACGAAGATGAGGAAAAGGAGCAGAAGCCGAGATGGGAGAAAATTGCAGAGGAGAAGCTGAAGCAGCATAAGCTAAACGAGAAACTCGGATATCCAGGTAGTCTGGAGAATATGAGGTTTCAGTTGCATGCATATAGACGAGTATAGTTGACGCAGGGACGTCTCTGCCCTGTAAAAATAGAGCATGTTTTTGATTGTGTCGAGAAGAATATATAGCAGACTTACCGAATAGGATATTTACTCATCCATCCTTTGTGAAGCGGGACGACGCTGGGACATGTGCCTTTGCCTCCCTCAAAGCTGCCGCTGCTGCTGGACTGTTACTGCGATTCATGTTTCACGGAGCTTGATTTTCATGACCACGGTGAGCTGTAAATAGCTATTCGATCAGCGGTTATTGTCATGCATAATACCGTGCCTGGTGAATCGGGCTGAGGCACGGTAAGTGGCGGTTGAAGTACATCCTCAAAAGGGACCATGCAGCAGCCACTTTCCAATCGTGCCAACGACATGCGTGCTTATCAAGATCGTACAGTAGTGCGACAGACAGCGAAAAGTAGGCTTGTATAAGCTTTGCGTCTCCGGTGCAGACTACTCTATAGGCCGAAATAGAGCCCCATGATCATCTGATGTCGTGACATCGACGTGAAGTTACTGACGGCGGGACTCGGCCAAATGACTGTACTGTACCAGTAGGAGGTAGGTCCAGGTCGGCCAAACAGCCGTTAGTTATGAAGAGGTCCGGCATAGGCGGCTCGTAGCGTTGATACGGTACGGGATCCCGCGGCTCGAACGTGGCATGGTGATCAATGGCGATATCGCACACGCAAGCTTGAGTGACATGGCATGGATGGTGGTCGAGACGAGATCGACGCAGAGTATCCAAGCCAAGAAGACGACGATCTTCCAAATAAATGATTGCGGGTAAAGCTCGACATCAAACTGAGTTACTCGTTCTCACATGGCGCAATGAAGATCGTTCATGCTAAATGATCCTGCCCGGGAAGTGTCATTCCGGTCCTTGTTCCACGCGAGCAGTAGCCACGTTGTTCGCTCGGTGCTGCGGGTATAATAATTCTGGGCACCGGATATGGATTAACCTTGGATTGTCATTTTACTTGTTGATCGACATTCCTTCGGACGACGGCAGACTGATGGAAGTGTTCCTCGTAAAATACGAGTACTGACACTGACCTTTCTCCATCGTGACGAGAATGGAGACGCAGCAGTGAATGGCCGTGATCTTAGGGCTTGGCAGGACGGAGAATTGTGCATACAGGCGGTCGACCGACAAGTGTCAGGGGTCAGATCTTCTTTCTCGTCAACGAGCGGAGAATGAACAACCCCAGATACCTCGGCACTTTGGCGACGGACCGTCGGCGGCAAGGCTTGAAATTTGGTAGCGCATACATGTAACCAAACGTCCAGATGCCAAAAGTTGATGAATAGTGCGCAAGTGTGGGATTGTGACGACAGTCACCAAATGTGCTGTAAATTGACACTCAAACTTGTCACGTATGTAGAAACGCGCCAGAACCTGCTCGGTAATTTTCTAGACAAACTTGTGTTACTTGACCAATGTGACAGATGACTTGTATTGCTGGGCGGCCGCCGGTAAGTGGATGAAGACACCATGAATCATCTTACTTTGGGGAAAGAAAAGGACATGTCCAAGCAGTCCAGCCTCATTTGACGGAAATTTTGTGCGACTCGAATTACCCAAAGACCAGGTTATCGTCTCAATGGTGGGTCAAATGTTCGTGTTTGTTGCGCTTCATCAGTTTCAGATGGTGGTACGAGGTACAGTGCAGGACAATGTGACCGTATATCGTGCCATTCACAAACAGTATAGTGGGCGGGAGCCCACATAGGGTTGACTTTCTCATCACGCCAACTCAGATCGCATGGATCGATCCCCAAAGCTATCGACAGGTGTCAAACAATAGGCATGCATGTAATGTCAAGCTGTTGAGGCATGGTGTGGTGTGCAAGCGCGTGACATGAATATTCCGCGGCTGCTCTCGATTGGTGAGATATCGATCACGATCATGGCTGAACAGAGTTGAAATCATGTCCGCGAAAATTTGCTTGTCTGGCTAGCAGCTTAAGGGGCCAATTATGTGAGTTTTGGTTGATGTGAGTCTCGACTGTCCAATATGCAGACAACCTGCTCATTGTTGTACCGTTTTTGAAGCAAGACCTCCACGGGGTCACGAATGCAATGTATGTCGTCTCAACGGACATGATGGAAGCTTTGTCCACGAGGCACTGCATCTGGCACCTGATGTTGTGCGAGTGGCTTGGTCGTCGTCGTCAAGACCTTCTCTTGCGGAACCTTGTTCGTGCTCGTGTATCTCTCGTTGTGCCATATGTATGACTCGTGAGCCACGGCAGTAGGTTGAGCAGAGTTGAGTTTGGAACAAGGTTGTCAATATCGTAGCCACGTTAGCATCGTCTTCTTTGATGACGAACGTCAAAATGATCACGCATGATGGCATGACGAGGTGTACCAATTCCTTACACCACTGGAGAACCGACTGTGATGTAACAAGATCCTGGATTCTGATGAACGCTTCTTGGACAGTATGGTAGGATGTAGTTGGCAATGTGGGCAGCGTGCATCGACCATCTAACTTGTGAGGGTCTGGGTAGATAGCGCTCCCTCCCTTCTTAGATCTTGCCGTCTCTGGACGAAAGAGGGCAGTAGGCTGCATGAACCCGGTCTATGCTGCTGTCGCCCGGCATTGCAGTACTGTACAAGAAATAATAAGGTACTGGATGATAATGAGAACTGGTTGGCTGAAGAGGTGGAGTTGTAATCTTGAGTCATGTGGAGCTAGCTACCGTATGCCAAGCATCTTCCTTCCTCCTGTACTCAAATCTACGGGAGCGGAATGCGTGCGCCGGCTAGTGAAAGCCACTACGGGCGAATAAAACGGGGCCGCTGCATTAGCTCATGGTGCCTCACACGTGGGTGCGACTTTCCTGATGCGGATCTTTGCCTGGGGGCCTCGAGGCTCCACTACAAGCTTGTTAGGTGACCTTCACAAGCTGTTGCACACTACCAGTAATCTTGTCGTTGGCCCTGAGTGTCACAAATCCTCGAGGTTGCATAAGGTACATGTACTGTACTCACGGAATAGATCTTCTTGTTGCGCGAGTGCGAGCAAACGACACGAGGAAGGATGGAACGACGACGATCAACGTTCTACGATCGCTCTTGCCTCATCGCGTGTCGACGGAATGGGAGAACCCAATTCACCTGTTGCACCTGCCCGACCGATAATCTACAACATCTTCCGCCCGCTAGTAATTACTGTAAGCAATCGCATCTGCCCTCTAACTTACCTTACTCGTGATCCGTGTACAGTGCGATGCAACGTCGTGACTCGGATTGACAATTACGAGTAGGTAGCTGTAGTGAAGTACCTAGTAGTGCTTGGGGCTCGTTGTCGTGCTAGTACCTGTACTACTCGGATCTACAATGACATTTTGTTGTACTGGATCTAATGTCAAGGAAGCAGAACAGTCTGCTGCTGCAAAACGGCATTCGGTCCATCGTTCCGTGCCCTCGGTGGTTTTGCTGTACTGTATGAAGCAGTAGTGGACTAGCGTGAATCATGGCTGTCCCCTCGGTTTGGTCGAACACTCGCACGCTCCTCTATCTTCCGAGTGTTCACTTGACCCGTTCTTTGCCGTACCCACCTCACCTCTGGCATTCTTTCGCTGCCTGCTTTAGCTCATCAGATACTTATCCACTTTCTTCGTCGCTCCGCAAGCCACAAAGACAGGCAACCTTGCAATTGGCATCTCGACTCAGACTCCTACACTTCCGCCGCGTCGCGCTTACCTCGCCTGATCACTCCTGCAGTCAAGTCGAGTCCGAGCATCAAATAATCACTTGCCTTGACGCGGCTGACTCCACGTCTCTTTTGTTCCTACCTTACATTATATTATCCCCGCCCTTTTGCACTTACTTTGAGTTACCTCTGTCCCCTGTCGACGGTTAACTTATCCACCCACCATCACCACCACCACCACCACGACTCATTGATACAGAGTACCTTACCATCCTGTACTCGATCAGGGTCCGCACTGCGACATTAGGTCATCTGCGTGGATCGGCAGTCTTCGAGTCCTCGGTGCACGCGATTCTTCGTTCCACCACTTCTACCAATCACTCACTCTAGTCGCCGTTCGTCATTTACTACATCTTCCCGTTCTCGCTGCTTCGCGGTCGTACAGTCGAGGGGTTCTCTGCATGCAAGGCACAGAGTCGAGAAACAAAGAAATCTCAACCTTTTCGCACATCAAACCATCGTTTGTTCTTATCAATAATTATTTACCGCAGCAAGGGCATGGCACGAGACGTCTGACACCATACATTACTTTTTTTTCTTCTTTGAGCCTGTTCGACAAACTTGCTCACACCCAACCTCGACATTATCAACGTCTGAACTCTCTGATGACAGAGTTGCCCAATCACAACTTCAGCGATTCTGCACTCCACGTCAACCTCTCGCCATCTCGACGATAATATTACAAACGAGTCAGTTTCTACGCGATTCTTGTGCACTTCCAAGGATTCCATTGCCCTTTCAATCGTGGATGCTCCCAAACAGACTCGCCAATTCTCCATACTGTCTGTAACGGCTCACCAAAGACATCGCGACACATATAACGTCGCCATCGTGGTCTATACCTCATCCCGCTCCAACTGATTGTCTGGAAGCACGGCAGCGTTGAGCGTTCCTTGCTTATTCTCGACTGAATTCAATCTCAGCGGGCGCTGTTTAACGTGCGTTCGACCATAACCAACCGCTGCGGCTGCCACGTCCGTTTTCGCCAAATCCCATCTCCACTCTGCTGTCAGCTCAAATCGACCGCATCAGCCTATACCCACCCATCTGAATCATTGTCTTCACAACACGCAGCTTGGAAAGTTCAATTATCCAATCGTGCCCACTAATCCAAGGTACGTTCAACGCCCGTTTCGCTGTCTCCGCCTCGCAAGTCTGCCTGACATCAGACGTTACAAGTCCTCGTTGCAAGCCGCGTGGGCAAATGTCTCCGATTCCGATCTGCGTTGTGCTTCGAGAAACCAATATTCCCATACTGACCACTTGGCAGCGCCCGCTTTTCCTATAGCATATCGACAGATCCGCAGTTACATTTCCTGCTTTGACTGGCGCCGACTCCTCGATCTTCTTTCTCGCGACATACACGCACACACCGTACCAGACTTGAAACAATGGAGTCTCCGGTGAATCCTCGAAATTCTCACCATCAACAACACTCTCCAAATCAGACATTGCCCTCGATCAGCTCCTTGACCAATGGTCTTCCTCCGAATTCACAGCCTTCGCCACTAGGCCAACATACGCAAACACTTCCCTCGAGAGATTCTGGTACTTGGCCAAATCCTCACAGCAAACGTGAGTACAGATTTCGTTCGTGTTCATTGTTATATTTTTCCGTATACGATGAAGGAGAATGACCAAACTCGCCATTTGCGTTCTTCCTCCACCGAAATGCGGGCACTGATCCTTCCAGATTCATCTATCAATAATGCGAACATCTCGACCCTTCTCAATCCAGACGAATCACAATCCAGGACATCGATCCCAAATACACCAACCTCGACACGTCTGTCCCAGACTAACCACACCTTGCCATCAATCAACCAAGGGTTCGAAAATGGTAATCAGAATCGCTCAAGTGTCGATACCCAATACTTGGACTCTCGTCGTAGCAGTGTCGACAGCAGAATACATCATGGATTCAACAACCTCGCAATCAACAACCCAGCCTCACCATACGAGAGCAGAAATGCCTCGCAGGTCTCCCTGGCGGCGAGTCTCCGCAGACCGAACGGACAATCACCACTCTCACCACTAGGAAGTCGTGCATCGTTACGGTCGGCATCTCAATCTGGACCTCGGATTGCTCCCCCAATAATTGGTAGTGCGCGGGTTCCAGGTGCACCGGACCCAACAGCGGCCAAGCCAACTCAAGGTTATCCATGGGCGTTTCCGGATAGCACGATACCTGAAGAGACACGTGAGGAACGACGAACATCTAGCAGTGATTCATCGACCAGTCACAACATGTCCCGGCAGAGCAGCTTTGCGGCACCGTCTTCGGTACGATCCAGCATGTTCTCGGAAGGCTTTATGCCGCCTGGACAGAAGCGTTTTGAAGAAGGCATGGGATTCCAGAAGATCATAGGCGACGCGAAACCAGATCACTCGACGCACCATCACTCGATGCAACACAGGGCAGTATCGTTGCTCCAGAATGAAGAAGCCGGTGGAGCCGGAGGCAACTACAGCCGTACTCCAGAACTGCGTGTCAGCCACAAGCTTGCAGAGCGCAAGCGTCGAAGCGAAATGAAGGATCTGTTCGAAGAGCTCAACAAGTGTGTTCCCGCAAATGGAGGTGCAAAAGCCAGCAAGTGGGAAATCCTGAGCAAGGGTAAGCACGAAGCATTGTCGTCGTTGTGCGGACTGGGATCACTAACCGATTCTTACAGCTATTGAGCATATCCGCACCATACAGGCGCAAGAGCACAACATGCGAAATAGGTTGAGCCAAGTCAGCACCGAGGCAGAGTACGCACGAGAGTATCAAAAGGAGAATGATCAATTGAGGACGGAGATCTGTGTCATGCACGAGCGCCTTCGCCGATTGGATCCCAGCATGCCTCATATCTACGGACAGTACACTTCGCATTTGACGCAGCAGCAAAGCCACGCTGCTAATGGGCAAGCACCTCACCCTGGCCTCCCTCCGATGAGCCACCCACCTCAGCATCACTACCAGACGATGCCACCGCCTGGCGCTATGCAAGGTGTAGAGTACGGAGCTCAACCGCCGCGTGCAAGCTATGAGATGCGGTAGTATTGACATCTCGGTGAGGCATTTTACTACAAAATGGGAATACTGACGTCTAGTTTCGTACGGTAACTTCTCTGATTTTCGGACTACGATTTTGTTTTTATATTTGGCTTATTTTCAACACTCACGCCAGAAGGGGTACAATACCAGGCTGCGTGTGAATAAGCAAGGGCAGGAGTTTCGGCGTGTGCATTTTCGACATTGGAGTTGAAAGTCTTTCGACTTTTCGATATCATTATACCACACTTGCTACCGGTGTTGTGGACAAGGACACAGTGCTATGCTACGTTACGCTGGGCGACATGGGCACACTGATGAATTTCCGAGGATAATACCATTTGTTTGAGAAGGCCGGCGCAGTCATTACTCAGATAAGTTATAGATAGTACTGAACAGTATTATACTTCAAGTCATTGCCGTGAACAGTCAATTGATTGTGATGATGTTCCAAAGATCGAGAAAGAAAGTATGAAAAGCAGACACCATAAACCATCAAGCCTCGTTGTTTCGCCTTCGAGTCTAGTTCGGCTATTCGCACCCACTGCCTGTCTGTAGGCTGAGACGGTCATGCGCCACTGGCAAATTGAGACGCATTCTTTGTGGCTGTAACCGTAATCTATAACTCTGTGTGGCTGGCGGACACGAGGATCTGTCCGTTCGAGCCGAGTGGAAAAAACATCAGCACATTGCGACCGTACCTACTCGGCTTGGCCGATCCCCTGTTCACCCACCATGAGAGTTTCATGAGCCCATGGGTTACGGCCATTAGGCCAGTCCACACTGTGAGAAATAATAGACGTCGAGCCTTTTTCGCATTGAAAGACTTGCATCGGACAAGCCGAAAAATCGAATGCTATACGATTGAGCTCCAATATGGCGCGTAAGGTCCTGTCATGTGCTTGATCGTATTTGGCATCTACGTAGGGTTTCCTGGGCAGTGCTAGCGCTGCGGAAAGGGCCAAATCGTCATCTGCTTCGCCCGCTCGCTTTCATCTGTTATCCTTGACTCATTTCGCGGAACAATCATCTTTCTTACAAAACCTTCAACTTCTCCTTCTGATATCTCTATATCAGATCGATTAGAAGAACCTCATCATGGCGTCGCAAGGCTATTATGGTGGTGGCGGAATGCAGCAGCCTCAACAAGCGTACGTCCAGCAATGCTGTCTCGTCGCGATCATATCTCGAGATCGGGCGCATTTGTCTTCCTCCTTTCCGCGACAGCGTGCTGACAGCCTCTAGCTACTACCAAGGTCCACCAGGTGGCCAGCCTCAGTACGCTCCACAAGGCGGATACGGCGGTCCTCCTCAGGGTTACCCACCTCAGCAAGGCTACGGTCAACCACCACCTCAGGTGAGTTCTCGATTCAACCCCTCCTACATCTCTCGATCCATGGTCGCAAACACTCCCCTTCGATCCCTGTCGACTCGCGCAATTATCGAGACGCGATTTGATACAGTAGGACATTCACTGACCAGGATCTCAGATGGGCTACCAGCAAAATTACCAACAGCCACCACCTCAGCAAAGACAGCGCAAGGAGCGAGGATGTTTCGAGGCCTGTCTCGCTACGCTCTGCTGCTGCTTCGTCTGCGAAGAAGGATGCGAGTGCTGCGCTGATTGCTGTGAATGTGCCGAGATGTGCTGTTGAAGAAGACAACTCGATAATGAGGAAATGCCAGCGATGGTTGGGTGGCGGAGACGTCGACATGGATATCTGGACGCCGAGTCGTGAGCGATGCGGTCAGCCAAGGAGAGCATCGCGACAGCGAGCGAATAGGGGAATGTAGATATTGGATTGAGGGATGCGGTCAGAGAATCATTTTTTTCTGGATTGAATCGTATAGTTGCGGTTTATGGTATTAACGACTTTGCACTTGCTTTTATTGACTTCTCTCGCTCTTGTATCATTTCTTGAGTCGCTATAGTACTCTATTAATACTCGTTCTCTCCTAAGCATACATCACGGGAGCCCTTTCTGGCAGCCTAACCTTGTGACTCCCATGACATATCATAGCTTCCTTTGTGGCTCCAATGACTTGTCTCACCTTAGTCGGTGGACTGAATTATTCAGAACCAGGGTCACCACCGAAATCGCCTTCTCTATCATAACAATCATTAAATCGCTCAGTCTCTCAGACTGCATTCGTCGCTTGGCTTTTCTCTGCTTCTCAGGCCAGCAGACGACGTGCTGATAGCACCGTCACACAGCGCACTCGGTCTCGCCAGATTGGCGCCGATATAAGCGTGGTCTTTCAGGTCTTTCTTCAGTCGTGGCAGTCATGAGGAACCGTGGCCCTCCCTATTCAGGAACTCATACCAAGCAGGCTTTCATGCATAATATGCACCTTCTTCCATGTCTTCAATGGTCGGCACTACCTCAAGGTCTCACCAGATACCCACTCAGCCCCCTGTCGAACTTGTCCACCCTGATCGGCATCTCAAGACTGTAGAACGGGTTCCCCATGACTGTGTCCGCATAGATCTCATAACATCTCCTTACTACGGTCTCCGTATTTGGCTGCTCTGGACTCGTAACCAGTAGGAACTTGACACCTGTCGCCGTCATGAAACATGTGAGTCTGAAATGCGACGATTCGAGCGACTGGATGCCGGTTGCTGGTGTCTGGCGCGATCCAGGAGGCGCAGGTGGTGGTGGGTTTGGATTGAGAGACCGGCTGATGGCGTGGATTCCGTGAAAGGTTCCAGCCAGAATCAGGTAGTCGTTACTGTTGAGCTTCTGAAGGCCAGGGTTGAAGGTGCGGTTGTAGATTAGACCGCCGGCTTTGTTGATGATGAGGAGTGCGAAGACGGTCCTGGGAGTGTCAGCTGAAAACTACTTTCGGGATTGAAGAGGCGGTACATGATGTCAAACGCCCTATCGCGTGATCGATTGACAATTGTGGTGCTGCAAATCGCAATGGTAGAAGGCGGCAGCTTCTATTGATATCCTTCGCGACGACACGAGCAGCTTCCCCGGAGTTCGTGAACCCCAGAATTCGACGACTGCCGCCTACTTGGCCGACCAATCGTGACTTCACCCATAACCTGCTCATACATCCTTTAATTGTGTTCTTGACAAATGTGATGATAACTTTTTCTTCTTACAGTCTTTCAGCTCCTCTCGCTTCTCTTCCGCCAGAAGCAGTGGAGCTTCGACACCAACATGGCTTCGAGAACTGGCTGTGTTTTGAGAATCACCAAAGAGATACGCGATCTCCAAAAGAGCAATGATCTCTCACTCCAAGCCGCCTTTCGCAATGAAAATGTGCAGATCGTTCGTGCTTTGATTGTCGGACCTCCAGATACTCCTTATGAGTTCGGCTTCTATGAATTCAATTTCAAATTTCCTGCAACTTATCCTCTTCATCCTCCAAAAGTCAGAGCGATCACGACCGATTATGGACGTACCCGCTTCAATCCAAACATCTACTCTACCGGTCTGGTCTGTCTGTCAACCCTTGGTACTTGGCGGGGAGAGGCTGGAGAGGACTGGAGTACGGCTCTTGGCCTGGAAAGTGTGTTGATCAGCATTCAGAGTCTCATGAGTGCAAACCCTTATGAGAACGAACCTGGCTACGAGCATTACGGTCACAATCGTGCGGCCGTACGCTATGCCGCGAAGATACACCACGAGAATCTACGCATCGCGGTTGTACAACGTCTGGAGACCATGCTAGGCATTCGCAAACAAACAGATGTGGACCTTGAAAAAGCCAAAGCACTTCGTGATCCGGACAAGATGGGAGTCATGTACGACTACGACGATTTCAACGATTCCTTGGATCCAGAAGACGAAGACGACCATGAAGATCCCGTCAGCATCTCTAAGCCTCAAGCAGTTCCTTTCAAGCCTAAGAAAACCCCCTGGACTGGACTGGAGGCAAAGTCATCTCAGACCGTCACAGAAACACATGCTGGTACTGGCACTCCTGCCAAAAAGCAAAAGACTGGCCCACATTTCAAACCTCATGCCAACGCTTCTGCATACAACACGGATACTGACTTTGATCCGTTCTGCGACGTTACCAAGCTCAGATTCCTGTGGTACTTTGATGTGTATATGAATGCTGTCGAGAATTCAATCAAGCCAAAGCCTGAGTCGGAAGGAGACGACAAGCCAAACACTAAGCGGGGAAAAGTATCCGTATACCTCATGGATGACAGCCTCGACGGTCTCAGCCCGGAATCCGAGCTGGACGAGCTGGAAGAGATGTACGAAATGGGACTTTATCCAGGAAGGGCCAGCAAATCGAAGGCTAATCCTCCCCCGCCAGCGGCCATCTGGGAAGGCATGCAATTCAGACTGGAATCATTCGAATCAAAGTGCAATGGCATGACAGGTTCCTACTGCTACACAGGATTGCGGGAACGCTTGAAGACGATTCGTGCTACCATTGACGAAGAGACAAAATTTTGGTCCGTACAGGGTGCCGAGGCTGTGAAGAACCAGAAGGGCATTGCTTTGGAGATGCGCAAAGACTTTGAGCAGATCAAGCAACAGAACGAGAAAGGTCTTTATGAATCGTCATTTGATATCGAGCTCATCGACAACAATCCATTCATGTGGCAGATGACGCTCTTTGGCAAATACTCTACCAATCTCGAAGGCGC
>Ga0268244_10000563_pt1 | contig 15310 bp, 20 predicted proteins | sample AgamicMgSfe_FD_200258 | JGI IMG/M metagenome (GOLD analysis project Ga0268244, IMG submission 200258) | Agave microbial communities from Guanajuato, Mexico - Mg.Sf.e (v2) (version 2) | ecosystem: Host-associated > Plants > Phyllosphere > Phylloplane/Leaf | place: Guanajuato, Mexico | collected... | reverse complement strand
ACTGACTTTACTTCAACTCATCGACTCAGCCAGAGTCTAGTAGACTCGCTGACCATCATCACTGACATTCTCAGCAGTACATGTATAAATTTGTCCTCGAATAAAGTATGCCATACCAACGTACGGCTTTCGTAGTAATCTTCGCATTTGGCGACGTTCGTTTGCAATCGCCAAGTTCTGTATACAGACGATCGAGCATCTCCTTTCCGTGGAAGACAATGAAGTAGTTGACAATGAATTGGGCGGTCGACCAAAGCCGTGAATCAGCACAAAGACGAAGTCGAGACATCGCACATGACGAGTTATGTACTCATCATGACAAGTGAGATTACCGCAATGAGCACACCCGGACCTTATGTACGTACCTACATACATGTAGTACTGTACATAATACTCCAGCTGTAACTTGATCACGCAGCTTAATAAGCAACGTACGTACGATATCTATATCCGCTTTGGTCGGCTCTAGCCGCTTTAGGTGTAGTCGCTTGGCAGCGACTTCATCGGGCGTGCGGGCAGCGGGCGGTCTATACCTTACCATCCAGATTACCCATCCTTGTTACCGCCGTCATGTCGCAGATAGAGTGGTACCGTCGTACGCCATCTCCGACGCTCCAGCGGCCCCGTCTGAACTCTGCTATCTCCGCTTGAATGAGTGGAAGTGTGTCCTATGCGCGATTCACATTCCACAGGCCAGACAGATCCATGCTAATCATATCAAACAGGCTCTCTCACTCACACCGTCACACGACGAGGTTCTGAAGCTACGACGAAAGCACAGGCGAGCGAGGCGATGAACGACGGGACCCTTTCCACGACGAACAAAGCGAGCGCCCGCCCGCCGAGTGTGAAGCCGGAGCTAATAACGAGCACGGTGGACACTAGTGCGGAGTCTGTGGACCACTCTGAGCCGCTTTTTCCGCACGAACCGTCGACTCTCTGCCTACATTCCGCTTCGACACAGTCGAAATGACATCCACTGCCGCTTTACTGCCGAGTTTTCCAAGTTCTTCCTCATTGCGACCCGCCGTCCTTGGCGCGCATGCGTCCACTCTCTTGGATATATAAACGGAGTTCCCAGAGCTACTCTATCTGATCCTTTTTCCTCTCCCAGCTCGCAAGTCATCCCCAGTCCGCGCCCTTACAGTTGGAGCATTCAGGCTAACTTCTTCACAGTCTTTGCCTTTTGGTATGCGCTCCGCCTTCATATCATTCATCACCATCGACTAATAATCCAAATAGGCTTAGATCAAGTGTAGTATCTGTTCTTGTACCTGACCCCGACAAAACACTTGATCTGTGGTGAATATCACTGACTTCCTTACAGTTCAGTTTAATCTCTGAAACGAGTCTACGGACTCATTCAAGATTATTCTTATTTTTGGCATTCGTCCCTGGGCCGCTGGGCTTGCCTATGTCCAGGGACACTGTGTCGCCGGTCTTACACTGCCACCGGCTGACGCGAACCAAATACTTTTTTCATCAGAAGCAAGCATCACCACGCTTGGGCCTGGAGAAGAACCTCTCTGATATCCCAGGTCAACTCATGATGGTCAGTACACCAAAGGATTATACGAAAGCCCTGGGATGATGACGGCGACGGCGGACGACGACGATTACGATGACGACGACGACGAACGCTCTGGAATCCCCGACTAACCTTATGACGGTCAGTACACCAAAGGACTGTACGAAAGATCTGGGACGATGACGACGGACAACGACGGCGACGAACGACGACGGGATGGTAGTGCGTTAGATGCCATTGCACGCCTTGATCATATCGCCCAAAGACTCTACAAATCGCAACACACAGGTCCGTCGTGTGACGGCTTCGACAACAGGAGATGGTACTGCGGGAAGACAACGACAACAACCTCGTCACCTCTTCCGTTGTGGTGCGGTTTACGTCGATGTCGCCGCCGCCCGCGTGTAGGTCGACATGACGTTTAGGCGGTGGTAGTAGGAGGCGGCACATTGTATGTTGTGAGTACTCCTACATTGGGCAGCTTCCATCCATGCCGAAGCATCGCTAAGCAGATCTTCAGATTGGAGACAAAGGAAGTCGTGATCTCGACATGCCATCTTCGCCCCTTTGTTTGATCAACCAACCCGTTCTTGGACAAGCGAGAAGTCATGTCTCATTTCATGAAAGACAAAGAGACGCTGCAAATAGCCTGCTACAGCAGTCGTGATGGATAGATACCTCTAGCCTTGAGCCCAACCTCGATATTGCTGCCACTCTCCAGCAGCACACTGGACACACCCTCCGGCCGAGTCCAAGCCCACCATACTCTTACGTCCAACCACTTCCGATTTGACACACCCATCATGGCGCCCCTCACACGCCGCAACAGCGCACTCATCAAGAAGATCTCGACGCTCCAGCTCAAATTGGCCCCTCTCGTACCATTGCCATCAGGCCCGCCACACCCAGCATTCCCGAAGACGCTCATGGCCTTCCACCTCCTGACAGAAGAAGAGCTCGACAGCATAGCACACTACTACCACCAATCCACCCCAGGCCCCTGGTCAAACCACTACCCAGCCAGCATGAACTGGGACAAAGAATTCCTTGCTCACCCCGCCGTCCTCTCCCCGACCCGCCACAGTCGACGCCTCAGCCAGCAAGAAGAACAGTTTATCGATGACCTGATGAAAACCGTCGACGATCTCCGCCATCCGATCCTGCCGTCTCAGCCGGTGGACGGCCCCCATGAACGGAAGAACTCTTACGCCGGGCTGAGTGAGCGGGACCGAATACGGATCAAGAGGAGGAAGGTGGGCAAGTTTATCGGGTTGGTGGGCATGGAGACGCCGGCGGAGGAGATCGCTGGAAGGATACAGGCCAGTATGGACATGGCGATTGAGAGGGGTCGGGAGGAGCTGAGGCGGAATGAGGAGGTCATGATGGGGAGGCGGAAGATGGCATGAGTGGAGGGTTTGTTCATATCTCTGTTTGCTCTCATCTGTTCTGATTTGAAACAACTTATGCCAGCATTGATCCGGTCGTTCTCTGACTTCTCCGTTCTGCATCTCTTGTATGAAGGGTTCGTTGGGCGTCCGAATAGCGCTTTCACGCCTGAGCGGTAAGTTCTTTAAAACCTCTCCTTTCTACTGCTTGCTCTTAGTTTGCTTGCTGCTAGTACGCACTGATCGTTGGCCCTGAGAGCGCGCCATCATGAGTATGTCGTGAAAGACATGGGGCAAATGCTGCTGACCTTGTCTCCTAGACATGACAGTAACACTACATTCATCGGTTCGCCATAGCGATACTCTGCTGTACTTGGGCATACTAGCATTGGTGCTTGAATGTTATACGAGGTTTCGACGAAGTGAGCCGGGGCTGTGAAGGTTGTCGTTAGGCAAATCAACGTCACTTCATCAGACTGGCTTGATCTTCGACTTTTCAAGCTTCCGTTTTTCCCTGACACCCTCACAACCTACCAACTCCTCTTACCCTCATTCCTTTCCACCTTCAACTTTTTCTACCTTCAACTTTTGCTACCTCCCACCGACTCCACCACCGAGAGAAGCTGCTGCCTGGACCTGCGAGCACCTGAACACTAACCGTCTCTCGCAAAGATGGGCTCGCTAACCACCACCTTCACCAGAAAGCTCGCGGAATACTACAACGACGAGAAGACCGCGGACGTCACCATTGCCTGTGGCGGGAAGGAATGGCACGTCCATACCCTCGTCCTCGCCTTGCACTCGGATGTATTCGCGAAGATGTTTCACGGCGGCTTCAAGGTAGAGTTTTCCCTGCAGTGTCTGATGTACTGCACCGCGAGCGTTCAAGCAGCACTGACGTGCCGAACAGGAGGCAAATGAGCGCAAGGTGACGCTTCACGACGACGACCCAGCCTGTCTCGGCCGCATGATTGAGTTCTTCTACATGTTCGAGTACACCGGATACGAGGTGCTCGTCGACAACGTCCGCATGTGTATCCTCGCCGACAAGTACGACGTCACGGCCTTGAAGGAGTTCACCATCACCAAATTCGAGTGGGCCCTGGGCAACGAGACGCACCTCGACAACATCGCCGGCGCCGTGACAGCCGCGTACGAGGCCAGCGAGGCTACCCGCGAGATGCGCGACATCGTCATCCAGATGTGCGTCAAATACAAGTTGATGTCGGCACACAAGGAGTCTCCTCTGCGCGAGCTTATCAAGACCATCCCCGAGTTCGCCATCGACTACGTGGCAGCTTTGGAGGCTTACAAGCACAGGCTCTTCCGCTACCACGAAGACCAGAGAAGCTTCACCTGCCCAGCTTGCATCCAGAGCGACTGGCTCTATTATCGACCCAACTGCCAGCGCGAGATCGTCACTTGCACCACGTGTCGCAACAAGATCTACTTGGACACGCCGGCGATGGGAAGTCCAGATCCAAGGAGGTTGAGTGGTGTCAACAGTGCTATGAACTCGAGTGACGCCGGTTACTAATACGCAGCAATCGAGGGAACACGTCAATTGGCATAGCACTGAATGCACATGCGATGGGTCTGGATATCACAATGGGACATGCCTGGACGGTTCAGGGAGAAGAAGACAACGTGGCGAATATTGTGCTTGAGTGTGCGGTGGACTCAGATTGGGAGCATCATTGCTGTACCTAGCTTTCATAATTCAGACCTTCATTCGATATCAGAGACACGCTCCCTGCACCACACCCACATTACCTCTGACCCACTCTGTACCGACCGTGGCCGATGAGCCGTGAACCTTTCTCAACATCAACCCGTCAAGCCCATGATAACAGGTAGGCAAGACTCAGACATAGCTGAAATGGGCGCGGTCAACGCTCGTCGGTAGGCTCCCAGCTGTCAGTGCTTGTCACGTTTGACAGTCAAGCCTTACCTCTGTCGCGGAGAGTGGAGCAATCAATGGAGCCTTGCAAGCATCGCGTCGACCACACAATCTTGTAGCGCAAAGTCATAGGCGCTTCTCAAGCGAGTTCGCCGGCGATCGCAGATATGGCAACGGATGTCGTAGACAGTTAGTCCTTGAAGCGAGTCAAGGCCGTATGACGTAGGGATGAGTGCGTCAATAAGGCGAAGAGAAGGGTTGTCGGTATGTCAGATCCGGTAATGAGCGGCGGGTGTTGTGAAAGAGCTTTGGCTGGGATTAAAGAAGCTGGTCATTACAGTCATTAAGTTGAGAAACATGAGTGGTGAGCCTTCCATGCTCCTGAGAAACGCCTCGCATAGCCACACTCTGCCCATGATCCCTACGCTTCCTGCTCAACCTTCTCCCACGTCAAACTGCCCTGACTTCCCTGCATCTCCTCCTTCTCCTCCTCAACAGCATTCGGTCGTCGTCTGGCACCCATCATCCAGCCGATAACAGTAGGTGGTAGCCAGCTGCCAATAATGTCATAAGCCAAACTCCCTCTTCCCACATGCCACGTCCTGCCGGGCCGCTTGGAGACCAGCGCATCGAAAACCGAATCGTGCAACGTCCGCAGCGGCGTGGCCTTCAGTCTCGGAGCCGGGACGCCTTCGCGTCGCTGCTTAGCCGTGATGGACGGCACGTCGATGTTACCCAGCTTGAAATGGGAGACTGTCGCACCTTGCTGAGCCAGCTCGGCACTCAAGCTAGAAGTGAAACCTTCCAGTGCGCCGTAAACTGTGCTTTCCATTGCGTGCATCGGCGGCTTCAAGGCTGGCGTGACCGAGGGTGTGAGCAGTAGGATTTTAGCTTTGTGCTCCGTCACGAAAGGCAGGAAGAGCTGGGTGGTGGCGATCGTGTTCAAGACTTTGGCATTCAGCGCATCGCTCCATTCCTCCGAGCTGATCTCCTCGATGTTGGCCGGGGTCGCTTGCGTATCAGGTGCCAACACCAAGCCGACGAAGTTGAGTCGATGCGGCTCCGCCCCGTCAAAAGCGAAGTGCTCCCTCTCCATCAGGTTTCGGAAACGTGCCAGCTGGTCTTGTGTCGCGAATGGGTCCACGAGATCCAGATGTAATGGCAACAGGTCCACGCGCGACTGCGATCGGACGTATTGCTCATCTTCCCGGGTATTCGCCACAACATAAACGACGAAGCCCCTCCTCTCGAGATCCAAGTATAGTGCGCTGGTCAAAGGGTTGGCCACTGCACCAGCCACTACCACAACATCGGTCCTAGCACCGCTGGCACTCCTCTTCGCTCTCCGCTTGTGTTTCTGATCTCTGCTCTTGACGAAGACGAATGCACCGACAGACCCAGTAAGGAGGAAGGCGACAGCGGCGGCGGTAACGGCACGGTGTTTGCTGATCCAGCTCTGCACTGCTTGTGGGATCGAAGGCGGTGGTAAGCGTCGAGGTGGCGGCGGTCGAGCCGCGAAGGGAGAGTCGGCGGGCATCCATTCCCGCAGTTGTCCAGCTACGCTCTCAAAGTGTCGTTCGACGTCGTCGGCGATCTCGTTGAACTGCTTGCGCGCAAAGTCGAACAGTGGCTGTGCGTCGGTCATGCTGGCGACGGTGGATCTGTGATGAATAGAACAGTAGCTGATGCCGTGTGGGTGACGGGTCAGGCAGATCGAAGTGAAGTGAGGAGTCGTCCATCACGTGGCAAGGCATCCATGACAACGCGGGGTGGCCTTGTCCCGCCCAACGTCAACGCGCATGTTCTTGACTACATGGGCACGTATCCGTATGTACGCGTGATACGTTACGCTTTGACTCTTACCTGCTCGACACGAAGTAGAGTAAATCGTACGAGTTCAGTTCGAAGTGTCTCATGCTAATAGTAGTCTCTCACAAGGGCACGCATAGCGAACCACCAGCGCCTACGCTAAGCAAACAACAAAAGTAGGTAAAGGAGCAAGTAAAACCGCGCTTCAACTGCTGGAGTCTTGCCCCGTGGCCGCGAATGCTTTCCGAACCAGCTCCTCCAAGTCTTGCACCATCTCTTCATCCGAGACACGCGTGACCATAAGCCGCTTGAGCTTAGCAGTCAGTGACACCAGCTCGCTCTGATCTGGTGGGACTGCGAAGGCGTAGATCATATCCACCGCCGGCTCGTTCCACTTCAGTAGTGATTGCTCCCGGTCAAGCCTGCCCGCAGAGCTAGAGATCTCTTTGGCTGATTTGGTCTGGTTGAGGACGACGTTATGCATTCCTTGGCCAGCGGGCACTCGCTCCAGCGGCAAGCGGGCGGTGATCTTGCGGCGGAGTTTGCTCTTACTGCGCTCTATGGTGCGCTGTCGACGAGAAGCTGAGCGGCTGTCACCTTCTGGGTGATACTCGTCATTGCCTTCAGGGTCCACCATGGCAGCTGAGTAGGCGGCAGCGTCACTGACAGTACGGACGTTGCTTCTTTTGCGGCGTTTTGGAGCGCTTGCAGTGTCGTCGCTGTCTGAACCGGAGGGAGCAGCTGCATTGTCGCTCACCTCGCGGAGAACACGAGATTCGCCTGTTTTGCGACGTTTCGGGGGCTGAGCGGAAGCTTCGTTCGATGGTCTCGAGTGGGCCTCCATGGCCGCGAGCTTACTTGCTGGTATGAAGTCGCGGGAGATGACGCTCTTGGCCGGTTGAGAGTTCTCATCTGTAGTTAACAAGTTCTGGGCAGCTTCTGAGCCGACTGGGCTTGGTCGGCTATCCTGCTGAAAGTTTCTTCTCTCAATTGGAGAAGCGGGCGAGCTGTTTGCGACCACGTTCACCGTGCCGATAAAATCTCTGATATCGCGGTTCTGCCTCGGTGGTGTCAGTGCACGAGGCTCGTCAATCAAGTCACCCAGCTCGCCTTGTCGTACGAGACCCGCCGAACTTGTGGGCTGAACCGGTCGCCTTTGTCGCGGCTGTTGCCGTGACTCTTCCTCGAGATGATCAAACCAGACTTTCTCTCTAGGCACCGGATGATGAAGTGGGATCGTGAAGGGCTTGTTCGTCTGCCCCTGCTGGGGCTGCTTTCCTGGACTGCGGCGAGCCCGCTGACTCGCATCAGGTATCGCGCTCAGTGGCATACCTTGCGAGGCAATGGGTTGTACGGGTAGAGCACAGTTGTATTCCAGCGGCTGTCGTGGTTGTCGTTGAAACAGGTCCTCCTCCGTATTGATTCCAGGGGTATTCGGCGGACCATTCGACGGCAGACATTGCGGCTCAATGACGCGGCCGTCTCGACCCAAGCACACATTGGGAACATTGTCAGAGGGATGGAAGGGTCTTTGCGGTGGTGGTGAAGAGGGTCGAGGTGTTGGTAGGTAGGGCAAATCAGAACCGAACACGGACCGCTGTGGGTCCTTAGAGCGCGTGGCGTTCACTGCGTCGTCTACAGGCAGACTCATCTGAGATGCTGCTTCTGCTGGCCTGAGCGAGGTGTTCATCTTCGCAATGACCCATGGGTTGAAAACGTTGACATCGTTGCGAGCTTGTCGCAGCTCCTCAAAGTCGGCTTCGGTCTGGTCATTGGGTGGGCGAGCATCGAGCAGGTTCATGTCTTCTTCATCGCAACCGTACATGTTAGGTCTGAATCGTAGCTCGCCGTTATTGCGGTGACCGGCCTCTGATACGCCCTTTCGCGCGTCCATGGTCGTCAAGGGAGTGCGTATTGCGTGAGATAAGCCATCAGTGAGGCCATTGACGGTAGGCTGCTCTCGAGGTGTATTCGGATAAGCTTGCTCCAGAGACGTGACAAAATCGTCGTCATCGTCAATTATCGGCGGTGACTTTGGACGAGCGGTGTGTCGAGGGAGTTCACGACGCGGCTGTGGGTGTGAGGGCAGTTCTTTGAAAGGATAGACGGTGGCAAATAGCTGCCGCGCTATGTCAACGACAGTATCTGGATCTTCGAAAAGGACGTCGTCCTTTGCAGGCTCGATATTTGGATCATAGCTGGCTGTGGGACACTGCATTGACATGTAGATAAAAGCATCTTTCACACCGTCAAATGTCGTACTCGACTTTTTCAAGGTATCTCGGTAAATCTTCACCATTTGCTTGAGCGTCCCTCTTGCGGCCGATACCGGCCGACCATCCACAGAGATGAAGGCACCGTGATTGCTGATCTTATTGGGATCGGCATCTGCGCGTGGCACGAAGACCTGCAAGGCGTACCCCTTCTCCTCTAGAATGGACCACGTGCACTGAGAAGCGCACGCAGCACCGACGATCTTGAATGCCGCATTTTCCGCATTGCCACCAACCTTCGGAGCGTACATCCAGTTGCCCTTGTCGTTCTTGGCTTTCAACAATCGTAGCGATAATCGTACGTGTGGTCTGGCGAACGCGTAGGCCTGTAGTGTGTGCTTGATGGCTTTCAAGCACTTCTCCGAATTCTTCAGCGTGTGCTGTCGACGGACTGGCTGGCCCTTGATGAAGTCCGTGATGCTGACAGTAGTCCCAACGGGCAGGGAAGCTCGTTCTTGGCCAGTCACCTCGCCAAGATGATCGACCTTGAGAGCCATTGCAACCTGCTCACCCTCGACACGAGTAGTGATCGTGAGTGTGCCGCTCATCTCAGCTGCACTAGCAAGCGCCTGTCCTCGGAACCCGAGCGTGGTACCTCCGAGGGAATGGAGATCGCTCATGTCGGAAAGCTTGCTCGTACAGTTCGGCCTCGCCACCATGGCGCGGTCGTCTGGCGCAATGCCGTGGCCATTGTCGCGGACTTGGATGATATCCAAAGTGTTTGCGCTGATTTCGACCGCAATGGACGTTGCGTGCGCGTCTAGAGCGTTGTCGATGAGCTCTTTGATGACGGCGGACGGATCACTCAGTACTTGGGAGGCGCCGATTGTTCGATAAACCTTTTCGGCCAGCCTTTGGATTGCCATGGTGAGCAATTTTCTCAAGCAATCCACCCCAATCGCAGGCCTGATATTGTCATCGGTATCATTATCGCCATCCTCGTCTTCTCGTAGGAATAATGCGGCGGCAATGGTAAATGGGCTATACCTAGGCTGAAGAGGTGAAGTCGTGAAGACGCGCGACGCGTCGGGCAGTGCCCCACTGATGACGCAGCGGATTTGGGCTGAACATCGAAAGCAACATCGGACACTCGATCATGAACATATGAGATTTTGGCTGTACAAGTATTTCCCCCAGACAACCATCTGTTCCCACGCAATCCTCGAGTCCAGCAATATACAATGGCCCTCAACCCAAAGTTCGCCGGGCAAAAGCTCGCGGCTCATGTCTCGCCGTACACGCTGCATACCCTCGAGCTCTACCTCGACTATGTCTGTGGGTAGAATGAACTCTGTATAGCCCGTCTAGTAGTAGTACTGACCTCACGTCGTACAATCTTAGGCCCCTTCTCGAAGAAGATGTTCAATACCGTCTACTCGAGCGTGTTTCCCGTGGTGAAATCCAAGTACGCCGACAAGGTACAGTTCATTTTCCGCCAGCAAATCCAGCCATGGCACCCATCGTCCACTCTCGTCCACGAAGCCGGTGCCGCCGTACTGCAGACAAATCCAGACAAGTTTTGGGAGTTCAGCAAGGCGCTCTTTGAGAAGCAGACGGACTTCTTTGACGAGAACGTGGTCAACGAGCCGAGGAATAAGACATACGAGAGGCTTGCGAAGCTGGCGGGAAGTGTTGAAGGGGTGGATGAGAAGAAGATATACGGACTCCTTGAGGTGTCGGACAAACCAAATAAGGAAGGGAGTCTGAACGGAGGAAACGGCGTGACAAATGATATCAAGCTTATGGTCAAGGTAGGTAGAGTCCTCTGCATAGAATGTCCCAAGCTGATCATATTCAGGCCAATCGCTTGACGGGGGTACATGTCACGCCAACGGTGTTGTTCAACGTAAGTTCGGTCTCGTTTGATGTAAACGGTATGCGCTGAGATCATTCGTAGGGAACCGTCGAGGGTGGCATCTCATCCAGCTTCTCGAAAGAGGATTGGGAGCACTGGTTGGAGAAGAACATTACTTGAGTGCCCGACGTCTCTCACGGCCGTAGTGAGAATACCTAGGATCAGAACCACGGAAGTAGAGTATGCCAAAGAAGGGCGGTAGCCATACTGGGATAACAATCCATTCCCAACTTTGCACTGCGCAACGTGATAGTGACAGCTGCACGCGGCAAAAGAGTGAGAATCCTGTTCAAGAGTCTTCCGCACAAACAGAGGGTGGAAAGACTCAACTTCGTACAAGGCAGTGATGAAAAGGAGACGAAAAATTTTGGGCGAGCCTTGGCCTCGTATGTATAGGAAGAGCCGAAGGCGGGGCTCGAACCCGCGACCTTGAGGTTGTCTCTCGTGAAATTAAGAGCCACACGCTGTAAGATCCGTTAGGAGCAGTCCCAATCGAAGAGAAGTTTACTAAACGAACCTCTACCGATTGAGCTACCCCGGCGATGAGAAGTGGTGAACCACTCTCGGCTTCATAGTACAACTTTGGCACAATTTGCCTTATAACCTTGGTGATCTGTGCCGAGTAATCACCATGTCTAGGGGCGTCGCATCATCGAATTGTAAGGCAGTGCATTACGGCGAAGCCGTCCCGATCTCGTCAAGCATGTGAAGGTCAACGCGGATGAAGTGCTGATAATTGGAAAACAGTAGTCAGGTCACAGGTGGTCAATGGTTCTGTCTCCTTGTCTCGATCAGTCAGTGTTGGACCGCGTGGAGCGTGAGCCGCCTTCCGTGCCTAGAACATGAATTTCCTCGTCACGGATGAAACATGCTGCGAGTTATAGCCCAGACGCGTGTGCAGCTTGCTTCCGTCGGACAATCTCCGCCAAAGGCAAATCATCCTCGTCGTAGAACTCTGCAACCTCGTCCACGCCGAAATCCGCTAGTCGCTCGCCTTCACTGTTACGCCAGGCTTCCTCGCCAGCACCGTCGCCGAGATCTTCTGGCGAGGGGACCATCGCAGGGTTCTCGTCGTCTGTCATGAGTGCATCTTCATCTTCGTCCTGGATCTCGTATACACGGCCGTTGTCGCGCTTGTGTATGTCTTCCAGTCGCTCGTGGAACGGACGCCGGCGGACGATGTAGTCGCCATCTGCATCCTCGTAGCGAGCCAAGTCTGCTGCTTGCCTCTTGCGGAACGCCTCCACGTCCAGAGATTGCGTGAAACCACTTCCTGGCGCGGGCTTGCGAGCCACACGGAACATCCTGTCTGGATCTGGTGGTGGCCAGGGCTTGCTTGGGTCTGAACACTGATTAGTTTACCGTGTTCAGCTGTTGGTAGTTGGAGGAACTTACCATCAAACCCGTTGTGCTCGAAAGCGAGGCCGCTCTCAACAGTAGGGCTGATTGCAAATGGCCAGAACCAAGCTAGAGGGTTACGGGTACCCATGCACTGACACAAGTTTTGCCAAATGCCAACGTCCCACGGAAACTCTTGCTTCTCAATCTTGACCCGCGAGCCATCGGGACCGTTCAAATAGCCGCCCATGACACGGGCTCGTCTGAGCAACGCGTGGTGCCGTTCGACCTCCCAGCCTTCAATTGTCATCATATTCAATGCCATGGACCAAACCATGCGGCCGAGAAGTAGAATCAAAGCGAAAAGCACCAGTGAGTTGACAACGACTAGAATGAACAAATGTCCTAGCTGGATCGCGTTTGGGCCAAGATACTATGAGGTGTGAGTGACAGAAAATCCAGAGGCAGACACGCACGTACACTCGGGAGTCCTCTCTTCGTCCACAACATAGCGCAGCGAGTGTACAACAAGCCTTCCAAGTAGACCATGGAGGCCACGGCATAGAGAAGGAAACGCATGAAATGAGGGAGTGTGACGTGAGAGACGCAATTTGCTGGAGCTATGGTTACCTACCGCGCCACAGAGAAGAAACATCGTAGCCTACCTGTCCAGACGCAGTGATGGTCCATCTTCGCGACGCAGCTTCCAACCATCAGACCCTGCCGCATGATCCAATGTCGGGTACTGACCGCTTGCATGTTTTACAGTGGTGGGCGCGAGGAGGCTTGAAGGCTTCGCATTTGCGGCACCAGCGCTGCCTCTGCGGTGCCTGCGCATCACTTCGATCGACGAACCTCTCGTGCCAGTCTTTGGGGATCTTGCCAGGGTCCGTGAAACATGTGCGCCAGTAGCATATCAACAAGCACGCGACGAGAGCGTCGAACAGATATGCGTCGCCTCTGCGTAGCGGACCGGGCTCGATGTGATGGAAAAGGTACTGTGACGTGAAGGCTAGGAAGCAGACCAACGCTGTCACGCCGGGTACTGCTAGGCGTTGGAGCAAGAGGTTATCCATGAATGCAGCTCTTTAATCAAAGAGTAAGGTAGTGCAGAGTCCAGACGTAGTGCAAGTACCTGATATCGGTGCGTGGAAACGAGGAAGTCTCACCGAGCACAGACGTTCTTGCGCGATGCCCCCACCATTCACCTTCTCACTTCCCACCACCTGGTGACACCGCAGTACATACATCATCCACCCACCAGCACCCAACCCTTCGCCCTCGAATCTCGACCATACCGGCATCAGTACCTTTGCGCTTACGACCGCCGCAACACTCCCCGCGACCGATCACTATCTCACCCAGCATCACCGGCCTAGCAAAACAAACGACCACAAGGCTTGGCTGGCCTTGCCAGGCCCGTCACCTATACCATGGCGCGCGTCTATGCCGATGTTAACCAGCAGATGCCGCGCGCATACTGGGATTATGACAGCGTGAACATCAGTTGGGGCGTGCTGGAGAACTACGAAGTGGTACGCAAGATAGGTACGGCGCGCACCAGACAAACTGGGCTTCAGGGCCAACGAAATGCCCACTAACGGTATATTTTCAGGTCGCGGCAAATATTCCGAGGTGTTCGAAGGCATCAACGTGGTCAACTATCAGAAATGCGTCATCAAAGTCCTCAAGCCGGTCAAGAAGAAGAAGATCAAGCGCGAGATCAAGATCTTGCAGAACCTCTCCGGCGGTCCCAACATCGTAGCACTGCTAGACGTTGTACGGGACAGCCAGTCCAAAACACCCAGTCTGATCTTCGAGCACGTTAACAACACCGACTTCCGGACACTCTATCCGAAGTTCCAAGACATGGATGTGCGGTATTACATCTACGAGCTGCTGAAGGCCCTGGACTTCTGCCACAGCAAGGGCATCATGCATCGCGATGTCAAGCCGCACAACGTTATGATCGACCATGATGCGCGGAAACTGCGGCTGATAGACTGGGGTCTGGCGGAGTTCTACCACGCCGGCACCGAGTACAACGTGCGCGTGGCCAGCAGGTACTTCAAGGGCCCGGAGCTGCTGGTGGATTTCCAGGAGTACGACTACAGTCTCGACATGTGGTCACTAGGCGCCATGTTCGCAAGCATGATCTTCCGGAAGGAACCCTTTTTCCATGGCAACAGCAACAGCGACCAGCTCGTGAAGATCGCGAAAGTGCTGGGCACCGAGGATCTCTTCGATTACCTCGATAAGTACGATATCGAGCTGGACGCGCAGTACGATGACATCCTGGGTCGCTTTCCCAAGAAGAGTTGGCATTCGTTCGTCAACTCAGACAACCAGCGCTTCGTGTCAAACGATGCGATCGACTTTCTTGATAAGCTATTACGATATGATCACCAAGTAAGTTTCTACGTGAGTGTCGTTGATTGGACACGAGCTAATAGCGACGTAGGAACGGCTGACGGCCAAAGAAGCAATGGGGCATCAATACTTCGCGCCTGTACGACAGCAAGAGGCTGCTGATCTTCAGAACCATCAATGATTGTCCACAGTCGTAAGCGTCTATGAAAGCGCACATCGTACGCATGCCTTTCTTCCAAGATCCGCAAGCTCCATACTCGACAGGGCAATTCGAGACGACTATGCGTACAATCTGTGCCCGGCCGCGGTGCGACGGACGAGGAGATGTGCATCGCCGACCTCATCCGGCACCGTCTCACTCCCTCGCCGCTGCGGGAATTTTGCAACAAGGGCCGGCGTGTCCGTACCAACAACGTCAAGATCCTCGCCCCCAAAGACGTTTTCTAGTCGAAAATTGCCCGCAAGGCGAGCGAAAGCACCAGATTTTTCGAAGTGGAGGAATATGTTTCCCCAGCAAGAAGTGGCCGCCATACTTCACTCAGCCCCCAAAGTCATATATGATGATCCTCGCTACCCATTGATACCAACAATAACGAAGTACTTTCCACGACTCGATGATCTGATCCATGTGCTTGGGTATTTGATATAAAACAGATGGGTCGCGCAGACCTCCTTCCCACTACTCGCACTCTCAATACACCGTAGCTCGACCTTTCCACTCATTGTAGTCCTCAAACCGCAAAGTGGTGCGACGCACGGGGCGTCGTCCGCGACTACCGATTCATACATGTAACTGTATACTATACGTACTCGTATACTATACGTACTCGTATACTATACGTACTCGTATAC
>Ga0268244_10000561_pt1 | contig 15324 bp, 8 predicted proteins | sample AgamicMgSfe_FD_200258 | JGI IMG/M metagenome (GOLD analysis project Ga0268244, IMG submission 200258) | Agave microbial communities from Guanajuato, Mexico - Mg.Sf.e (v2) (version 2) | ecosystem: Host-associated > Plants > Phyllosphere > Phylloplane/Leaf | place: Guanajuato, Mexico | collected... | reverse complement strand
TGGCAGCGGTGCCGGAGGGCCGGATGCTAGAATCGCAGGGGTACTCTCATCAGATTCCTGTGGTAGCGCGGGCAAGTCGCGATCTCTCGCCCGATGACGCTGGAAGCTCGTGGCGTCATGCGACAGTGCGGGAGCGGAAGTATTCATCCCAACCATGTCGAACGACGACGGCCGACTGGCCGCTTCCTCGCGACCCGGGCCTACTCCGGCGAAGTCGTCTCCCAGGTACTGCTTGCGAAGGGCGTCCTTGTCGTACGCGCTGGCCCACTTCATCGCCGGACTGGCCTCGTTCATCATGCCCATGGTAAGCATACTACTCGTCTTGTTCGAGGCGGCGTCGTCGTACCGTCCCCGCCGCTGAGTCGCCTCGACGTCGTTGCCAGTCGTCCGCTGTGCCAAAGCCGCTGCCGCCGCTCGAATTTTGTGGTGCTGATCGGGCGCGAGGCTGCTTTTGCTCGGCGTAGCGGAATTCAGTCGCTCGTGAGGCTCTGGAGCCGTCAGCGCATGATTGAGCGGTGGCTTCTCGGTCTTGGCCTTCTTGTTTCTGTTTCGCTTCGTGAAGCTGAATATGCTACTCTTCTTAGGAGCAATATACACGCCTTCTGCCGGGTCGGGAGAGGCGCCTTTCATCTGCTCCTCCATGACGAGCCATCGACCGTTCATGATGCTTGTCTCGACCAGTGCGCAGCGCCCGAAAACGGCTTTGCGCTCGGCGGGCTCCTCTCCCGCCAAGCTGGTCATCCAGACCCACCAGAAAGCGTCGTCAAGCTCGACATTAGCGATAGCTGCGAGCTCGCCTGGCGCTAGGTTGTCTTCTTCGCCATTCACCGCGTAAGACGGCGTCTGCGCTCTGCTACTGATTGGCGGCAACCGCTGGTCGGGGCGCAGCATCAACGAGGTGGGTGTCTGCGCACCGTCCTCGGCGAACCCTGAGGAGAGGAAGTCAGCCCAAGACGGTGTTGTAGGCCTGCCTCCCTCCGCAGTACGCGTGCGAGGTTGTGACCGCAGACCCTGACCATCCGACCTTGTGCCGCCGTTCACGCCACTCGCAGGCTTCCGACTGCTGTCCAGGTCGGAAAAGCCGAGGTTCTGAAAAGCGGACCATGTCTCCTGCTCCGTCTGACCCAAGTTGCTGGGTCGTGAAAGCGCAGCCGACGAGTTGATGGATGATATAGCGTTCAGCACGCGCTTGTTTTCATCCGTGAGCGCATCGAGCGGGTCATCAAACTCCGAGTATTCCCGAAGGACACGGTCTCTGTCGCGATATTCAAAGTGCTTCGCTCGACGCAACAGAGCGAACGGTGTTGGTGATACTGTCTCGACCAGCATGACGACTCTAGGCGTCGACCGTTGCATGAGGGAGGGTGTTTCGGGTGGGTATTCGGTTGAAGCCAACAACGCCTGGAGTGACCGTGGAATCCTCTCGATCACACTCTTCGACGGATCGGCCTCGGGGGAGAGCGAACGTAGGTAGGCGAAGAAGAGGTGACTGGAAGCGTCCGCTGCCGTCGTCCACGATTTGTAACCTCCCGAAAAGCCGTTGCCGTCATCGGAGTGCTCAAACGCCCACCAGCCCGCGAGACGCGAAAGCTTACGTCCACCAAGTCCGTTCACCTTGCCGTGCGCGGCGATCGCGGCGAGCAGGTCGAAGAAGTCGAAGATGATGTTCTTGCGCGCTGTCGACTCGGCGCTGATGGGGATGAAGGTGCTGAAAGCATTGCGAGCCGTATGCGATTCCTTCTCGCCGATCTGAAAGCCTTCGTAGACCGGCCATGTGACCACCCCGCCGGGCATTCTGCTCCAGCACCATTTGACGATGCTGCACAGGACGATGGGATCCGTGAGACGCAACTCTTGTTGCAGGCCCGCACCTCGGTACCGGCTCGAGCCCTGCGCGTTCGCGTCATAGAAACTGTGGATGAAGGTGCGTGCCGAACTCGGGTCCGAGCCGGGGCGGAAAGGCAGGAGGAGGAAGGGCGTGTCGAGTGCTTCGGCTGCTCAGGAGATCAGCACAAGTTGTTATGTAGGTAGACCAACTCGCACCCTTTGCTCACCTCTTGACTTCATCTCCACCGTGCACGCGCGTATCAGCTCCTCCACCTCGGCCGGGTCGATGGTGTTGCTGCTCCATGACGACTGCCACCGAGGCTTCTGGGGCGCGAGGGCGCTGCCGTTGCTCGATTCGGCCTGACGTTTGTTGTTGGGCGCCGGCTGTGCCCCCTTGTTCTTTTTGCGAGAGAAGAGCGGCATTGTAACGCCCCTGCTGGCAAGCCTTCACGTGGGAGAGACTTAGGTGTGAGGGGTGGGGTTAGGGATGACTCTGGTCAAGCCGAGTTGCGGTCCTGGGAGCCTCATATATCGCGGATCATGTGCCGTGCTGCGCCGTGAGGATGGCGTGAGGATGGTGAAAGGGAAAGGTGGTGAAGAGCGGGCGTGAATGTTGCGCGTCGGGTCGCGTCTTGAGGATGGTGGAAGGTCAATCGAGGGGCGAGTTGGCTATTCTTGATCAATAGCTCGCTGGCATTATTGCGGACGGCGTTCACGGTCGACGACGATGATTGCTCGATGAGGCGCTTGTCGCGACGAGAAGAACAACAACGACAAGACGGTGGCGCATGCGGCGCTCCAAGGTGGGCGACAAACGAATGGAAAAAGGGAGGGAAGGTCGTTTAATGAGATGGATGATGGATATTTGGTTGGAGTGGAGGCGGCGACGCGGCGGCCGGGGCGAACCCCTAAATCTCACCCATGCACATGGCAATCAGATAGACTTTTTGGCTCGACCGTTTGGCGCTGGATAAGTCAGCCCTGTCATCTACCGCACCTATATTGAAGCACACGATATAGCGGCATAAGCTTCATCTTGCCCATCTTTCCACCCTTGCCACATGGGTGCTTATTACACGGATACCTGCAGTGCAGATGTCGCCACCCGCCAGCTCATCGTCCGGCGTCCGCCCTGGCTAATCATCACTTGATCTGCACTTGATTGCATTCGCCACGCGGCCTGGTGCTGTATCTCCTGCCACGGCCCATACAAATGCACTCATCATTCAGGCACGCCGCCTCCTAAGTCCATCGGAAGGTCGGTATGGCCGCAGGATGCTTGGCAAGAAAGAAGAGAGACGTTGCTCGTCGTAGAGATTGATCGGGCTGTCCGCGAAACACTCTATTATTAACCTTAACGACTTTAAGGGTTGCATCAACCGCTCAATCTCGGTATTTCCTCCGTACGCGCAATCGTCAGCACTTCCATTCTACCACGATCGCGAGCTGAGCTGCCCACCACGGCGTGTGTCATTGTGACGCTCCTCAGCGCTCCTTCAACGGACTCAAAATCCCGCTGTCGAGTATCTGCCTACATTCCTCCGCAATCCCAGCCACACGCATATGCTGGAGATAACATGCGGAAACATCCTTCAGCTCCCTCCCGTCGCCCCCAAACTCCTCCCAAAGCTCCCTCACTGACGAGTACCCGCCGTTCCAGCATCTCCACGTGATGGTATCCTCCCGGGAGTCCGTCAATGGCGGGAACTGCTTGTTTTGGAACATGTCCTGCAGAACGACATCGTGATCAGGCCCCCAGCGCTCTGTTTCCCACGGCACATGGCCTCGCTGGAGAGTGTAGCAGATGGACCCGAGGGCGAACGTCTCGGTATACGCACTCGCTTTTCCGTATGTGCCGGCACCTTCACCCTCGCTTGCATTTAGGAGTCGGCCGAACGGCTCTGACACGGCTTCGAGGTCACTGCCAAGGTCCCCGGCACGGTCGAGATCGGCTAGGATGGCGTTCCAGCCACTGTCCAAGAGGACATTTCCGAGATGGATATCGCCATGGCACATTCCCATGCTCTCCAAGCCAGCGGCGGCACCGCAAAGCTGTCGCATCCATTTGTGGGCCGTCGATGTCGGGATCTTGTCCCAGACCATCCACACCTCGTCCATGTTATCCGGGTCTCTATCCTGACGCGCATTCAGGTACATCGCAAGACTGCCGTGAATGGCAAGCTTGAGGAACGTGAAACCTGGCACTTGCAAGAAGCACTGGATCAGGCCTGGAGTCGGGTTCTCCAAATCTCCCTCCAAACGCCTGAAGACCGCCTGCTCATTCGCGTGATCCTGTTGGGCGTCGGGGTCCGACCGGGCTATCTTGACCGCAACCACTTCATTCAACATGTAGACGGTCCCAGTCCCTCCTCTCATCACGAACTCTGGCGTGTACTCATCCGTCTTGCCCATTCTCGCGACCGAGCGTTCAAATTGATTTAGTCAGGGAGGAGTCGATGTAGACAATTCTCCATACTGCCTGGTCTTTTGCCTCCTACATGCAATTTCGTATCAGGTTGGATGAGGCATTGAGGGGGCTCAGAAGAAGGAGTCTTCTCACTGTCATTGCACCATGTCACGATGCGATGGTCCCATACGTTACCGCTGGAGCATCACTGTCCATGCGGAGACACTGACAAGGCGCCCAAGAGCAAGCAATGACTAAACGGTCGTTACTGCAGTCTGCGACATGAGCAGGTACGGGGTGATGGGAGGAATGAGGAACTCACAATAAAATAACAGAATAATAATATAAGAAGATCGTTCGTCCATTGTTGTTGCAAGCTGATGTCTTCAGTCCAATACTATGGTGATGTCATGCATACCACCCAATGTGGAGTGCAGGTGTTACTTCAATGCCCCTTTCCCAGTGCACCCGGCATGCAAACGGCAATGCACACTCGCCTGACATACTTCTCTCACATCAGACCTCGCATCCCGTTCGCAACACCAACCTACCAACCACACAAACCATTCGGCGTCCAGAGATACGGCAAGATGGTGAAAGACGACGAAACCGTCATCCAGTAAACACCATCCCCTGCACTTTCCCGCTGGATTAAATAGGCTAACATGATTGTTTCTATCAGGGAGTTCAATGACCTCGTCAACATGTCCGCCAGCGAATTGAAAGACTGGCTCGGGAGCGAGGAGTCCGTCGGCGCCGGATGGAGCAAAGACGACGGCTCCGGCGAGACGATTGGGCATGAGAGGTCAGTGTCTTTCTGGTGGCCATCAATAACTAAACCATTGCCGCTCCCCCGGCCACCGTAGAGAAAGGTTTTGCTCAAAGCTAACATCACCTCGTAAACTACAACAGCGGCCGCAAGATCATCCAGATCTTGGAGAAGAACCCGAAGAAAGACCCCAGCAAATACGACGACGACGACCTGCAGCACATGCGCAAGGTGGTGTCGTACAACAAGCGGCACCTGGCGCAGGAAGGCAAGGCGAAGCAGGACCCTGACAGCAAGAGTGCGAAGTCGTTGAAGAACTGGGGTCATGATCCGCAGAAGACTGAAGATTGAATTGCGTGGATTGTAGTACTTTTGTGAGAGAAAATCTAATCAACCACGATCCTGCCTAATATCCTTGGCACGCCTTCGATGTTCGCCAGAGTCTCCCGCGCGGATTGGGCAGCCGCTTCGCCCGCCTGCACTCGCTGCCGTACGTTCTCACGGGTAGCCCGATCTGCCTCCGCTGCGGCATCCGCCCAGTGTTTGCCACTTGAAGCCCCAGGGTGGACGAGGTGACTTTCATCCGCCAGTCGCGCGACGAGTCGCTCGGTCTCGGCCTCGGCCGTGGCGATCTGGCGTCGGAGAAAGCTGCTTTGCTGGAGTTGGGCTGCTTCTTCCCGTTTGTCGAACGCCAGTCGCGGAATGTGCGGGAGTACTATCTCGGACGCAGTCGGCTTGTTTATGGGAAGCTCTCCACTGTTTTCGTTGGCAATGGTGATCGGTAATGCTGACAGCTCGCTTTCGACAATAGACGGCTGATGCAGGGAATCGATGAGCCTCCGTCTCGCGGCTAGATACTCTTCGTACGAACCCTCGATGGCCTCTTGAGACGGTAATTGTGGCGTCTCGACAACACCTCTACCCGGAGTCTTGGGTATGTCGGGCGCTTGGGCCTCCGCATGGCCGATGATCGTGAGTTGGTTTTCCATCCAGCCTGTCAATACACTGAGAGCCCGCTGGAGACCGCTTATCTCTGCTTCGGCCGAGATGGTCGCCGGACCGTCGTTCGCGACACACATCTGTGAATGACCGTCTAGCCCACGCTTGGCGGACAAGACGGCTTTCTTCAGCCGCAGTACTCTCGCCTCCACATCCGGCGTCTCGTCGAATACCACCGAAGCCGATGTCGACGGAGGACTCGGCGGGTCTCCGATTCGGTACTTGAAAAAATCGTCCAGAGTTGTCGTCGAAACATCTTTGCCGGTAACGCTGATGGCCGAAACCGCTCGCTCCAGAATAGTCAATCTTCGCTGCCTTTCCCGTTGGCGTAGTAGTGGAATGTAGCCCTCCGTGACTACTTGGAGTGTTGGCTCAGTCCCGGGTGCTGTAGGAGATTGCAGATGAAATACATCAGACTTCAGTGCATCGTATCTCGCTTGTGCGACGTTGTGGGCCTGCAACGCTCGCCAGTATGCTCGTCGCACACCGCTGATTGCAGGAGGGGGATGAGATGAACTTGAAGTCGTGATCGTACTCAGGTTGGCGACAGTGAGTGGTGTGTTGTCTGTTGCAATATGGGTCTGCAGACATGCTTGAAGCTCCTGACGAATCCTGGCGACCTCGTCCTTGGGTCTGATGAATGGACTCAGGGCTTCCGCCACGTCAGGTAGCGGACATGTAAGAACACCCATCTGAACGACTTTGAATGACCTGATAGCGATGTGTCGGGCAAAGTGCCGCTCAAAGCTATTGAGCCACGACCATCGTATTCCTTGAGGTTTGTGTCCGCAAGATCGGGGTGTTTTGTTATACATGTCGGGTAGAGGTCAGAGATCTTGGTACTACGCTAGCGAGTCATGCAAAAGCTCGTTCGAAACTGAAGATTACCATCATCGCGGCGGCGAAAACGTCGCGTGCGAGGCACGTCGTCTTTTCCTACATCACCACGAAAACCGCATCCCTTTCCTTGGTCGCTCGTGGTATCGAGCCTCGCCGTCCATCATGGCGGACCAAAAGAAAGGCGACAACCCTCTGGGTCAGTACAAATATGCGGCGATGTCCAATCTGGTGCTGCAGGCGGACCGGAGATTCGTCACTCGTCGCGGTGATGAGAACACCGGCGATCCCGAGTCGCTCGCCGGTCGCATAAATCTGGGCGATATGGGATCGAGGACGGCGAGAGAAGCTGCGCCTGCTCGACCTCAGGCGCAAGAGCAGGTACGGAAGCGAAAGAGGACGGAACCAGTGCAAAGCTCGAGAGCGGCGGGCATCCTGAGCCAGGCAGATCTGAACATTGAAGGGTTGAGGTATCGACCGCGCACGGCGGCGACCAAGGATGTCTACGATCTGATTGCGACCAACGTCGCGCAAAAGATGGGCGGTGATTACGGGCTGGCCGTGACCGCTTCTGCCACCGATTCGGTGCTCGAATATCTGAAGGATGAGAACCTGAAGGATTTCGACAAGAAAAAGGAGATTGACGACATCCTCGGCATCACCCTTTCCAGCAAAGAGTTCAACCAACTAGTCAACCTGGGCAAGAAGATTACAGACTACGACGCACAGGACGAGGACGAGGAGATGGGCGATGAGGCTGGAGAGGGTGCGGAGCTCGACGAGCGACAGGGTGTGGCGGTCGATTTTGGGGACGAAGATGAGGAGGAAGAGGGTGGGGGGCGCACGTTTGAGGTTCGAGACGAGGACGAGGAGTCGGAAGATGAGCTTGCGATGGGTACTGAAGCTGTCGCGGACGACGATGCTGGGCCTCCGCCAGACGGTGCGGCCGCGTTCGAAGACGGTGGAGACGAAGAGGACGATGGTATGGTAATTGAGAATCGGCAACGGCAGACGGCGCGCGAGAACAGAGACCCGAATTTTGTGCCTGCGCATGAGATTGACGCATACTGGCTCCAGAGAGAGATTGGCCAAGTCTACGAAGATGCGCACGTCCAGTCGGAAAAGACTCGCGAGGCGGAGCAAATCATGTCGGCTGTGGAAGAGTCGGGTGAGGAGAAGCCGCTGAGAGAGGTCGAGAATGATTTGATGGAATTGTTTGATTACGAACACAACGAGCTGGTTGGCAAGCTAGTCAAGAACCGAGACAAGATTATCTGGGTTACGAAGTGGCGAAGAGTTGCCGAAGACGAGTCTGCGCGCATGGGTGTAGAGAAGGACATGGTTAATGCGGGCCATGCTGGTATCCTGAAAGAGCTACGAGGCCGCGATGAAGTGCAGGTTGCTGAAAGCGCCCGGAAGCTCAAAGTCAAACTGGATCCCATGGATCTGGACGCTACGATACCCGCAAAGGAAGAGCAGGGTGGCGCAAAAGATGGTTTAGTCGGTGGGCTGCAACCAAGGAAAGCCCTGAATCTGGACGACTTGAAGTTCGACCAAGGCAATCACCTCATGACGAATCAGAACGTCAAGCTACCGCAAGGCTCGACGAAGCGCACGTTCAAAGGCTATGAAGAGATACACGTCCCTGCGCCGAAGCGAAAACAGGATGCGAATGAACCTCCTCTGATGCCCACCACCCAACTGCCAGAGTGGGCACGCCCTGGCTTCGGCACATCCTCAAGCTTGAATCGCATTCAGACGAGATGCTACCCATCAGCTTTTGAAGATGACGGCAACATGCTCATCTGCGCTCCCACTGGTTCTGGGAAAACGAATGTTGCAATGCTGGCCATGCTCCGTGAGATCGGGAAGCACCGCAATCCTCAGACTGGTGAGATTGATCTGGACAGCTTCAAAATCATCTACATTGCGCCTCTCAAAGCCCTTGTGCAGGAGCAAGTCGGTAACTTCGGGAAGCGTCTTGAGCCTTACGGCATCCAGGTCTCAGAGCTTACGGGTGACCGGCAGCTCACCAAGCAACAGATCGCCGAAACCAACGTCATAGTCACCACGCCGGAGAAGTGGGACGTCATCACTCGCAAGGCCACCGACACCAGCTACACCAATCTGGTGCGGTTGATTTGTATTGACGAGATCCACCTGTTGCATGATGATCGTGGCCCGGTGTTGGAGAGCATCGTCAGCCGGACCATCAGGCGACAAGAGCAGACCGGAGATCCTGTGCGCATAGTCGGTCTCTCTGCCACACTTCCTAACTATCGCGATGTTGCAAGCTTCCTTCGAGTCGATCCACAAAAGGGTCTGTTCCACTTCGATGGATCCTTCCGACCGTGTCCACTGAAGCAGGAGTTTATCGGCGTCACCGACAAGAAAGCGATCAAACAGTTGAAGACCATGAACGACGTGTGCTACACCAAAGTCCTGGAGCAAGTTGGCCAGAACAAGCAGCAGATGCTGATATTCGTACACTCGCGCAAAGAGACCGCCAAGACCGCGAAGTACATTCGTGACAAGGCTCTTGAGGCGGAGACCATCGGACAAATCCTACGCGTGGACGCCGCTAGCCGGGAGATCTTGCGGGAAGAAGCTGAGCAAGTCGCCAATGCCGAGCTGAAAGATGTTCTTCCATACGGCTTCGGCATCCATCACGCCGGGATGAGCAGAGCCGACCGCACAGCTGTTGAGGATTTGTTTGCCGATGGCTCGATACAAGTGTTGGTCTGCACCGCTACCCTCGCCTGGGGAGTCAATCTTCCGGCGCACACTGTCATCATCAAGGGAACGCAGATATACTCCCCAGAGAAAGGCAGCTGGGTCGAGCTCAGCCCGCAAGACGTGCTCCAGATGCTCGGTCGTGCTGGTCGGCCTCAGTATGATACCTATGGTGAGGGCATCATCATCACAACTCAAACCGAGATGCAATACTACCTATCTTTGATGAACCAGCAGTTACCGATCGAAAGTCAGCTCGTTAGCAAGTTGGCCGACAATCTGAATGCGGAAATTGTCCTTGGAAATGTTCGCACCCGAGACGAAGGTGTGGAGTGGCTTGGTTACACGTACCTGTTCGTTAGGATGATCCGCTCGCCGGCATTGTATCAAGTAGGCGCCGACTACGATGACGACGAGACGCTGGAGCAGAAGCGGGTTGACTTGATCCATTCGGCTGCGCTCGTCCTCGAGAAGGCAAGCTTGGTGAAGTATGACAAGAAGACGGGTAGGGTACAGGCGACGGACCTTGGCCGGATCTCCAGTCATTACTACATCACGCACAACAGCATGCTCACGTACAACATGCACATTCAGCCCTCCGTCAGCCCGATCGAGCTGTTCAGGGTGTTTGCATTGAGCGATGAGTTCAAATACATCCCCGTCCGGCAGGATGAGAAGCTGGAACTGGCCAAACTGCTCCAGCGTGTGCCAATCCCTGTCAAGGAGACCATCGATGAGCCCCAATGCAAGATTAATGTCCTCCTTCAGGCCTACGTGAGTAGGCTGAAGCTGGATGGCCTTGCACTCATGGCGGACTTGGTCTACGTGACGCAATCCGCTGGTCGTATCTTGCGTGCCATGTTTGAGATTGCGCTCAAGAAGGGCTGGGCTGGTGTGGCCAAAGATGCACTGAACTTGTGCAAAATGGCCGAGAAGCGAATGTGGCCTACCATGACGCCACTCAGGCAGTTCCCGGAGTGCAGCGCGGACATTGTGAAGAAGGCGGAGAGGATTGATGTGCCATGGTCAAGCTACTACGATCTCGATCCGCCGCGCATGGGAGAGTTGCTCGGTATGCCGAGACAAGGTCGGCAGGTCTGTGGTATGGTTGAGAAGTTCCCTCGGCTTGACATCTCGGCGCAAGTGCAGCCTGTGACGAGGAGTATGCTGCGCGTAGAGCTCACGCTGACGCCGAAATTTGTGTGGGACGACAATCTGCACGGTAGGGCGGAGAACTGGCTGATCTTGGTTGAGGATTGCGATGGCGAAGAAATCCTTTTCCACGACCATTTCCTTCTGAGGAAGGAGTACGCTATAGCGGAGATGAGTGAGCACCTGGTTGAGTTCACGGTCCCCATCACCGAGCCCATGCCGCCCAACTACTTCATCACAGTCTTGAGCGACCGATGGATGCATGCTGAAAGCAAGCTTGCGCTTTCGTTTCAAAAGCTGGTCCTCCCAGAGAAATTCCCTCCACATACGCAGCTACTGGATCTTCAGCCCCTACCGGTGGCTGCATTGAAGAGGCAGGAGTATGTAGACCTCTACCCCGACTGGCCGCAATTCAATCGGATCCAGACGCAAACGTTCAACGCACTATTTCAATCCGACGACAACGTCTTCGTGGGCGCTTCGACCGGGAGTGGTAAGACTGTGTGTGCGGAATTTGCGATCTTGCGCCATTGGACCAAGGCAGAGAGTGGCAAGGCTGTGTACATCGCGCCGTTCCAAGAGCAAGTTGACGCGCGGCACAAAGCATGGCAAGGCAGCCTCAGTGCTCTGGCCGGCGGGAAGGAGATCGTCAAGCTGATAGGAGAGACGACCGCGGATCTGAAACTGCTGGAACGCGGTGACCTAATCCTTGCTACGCCGACTCAGTGGGATATGATGTCTCGGCAGTGGCAGCGCCGGAAGAATGTCCAGAACGTGAAGCTCATTATTGCGGACGACTTGCACATGCTCGGCGGACAAGACGGTCACATCTACGAAGCCGTGCTGTCTCGTTCTCAAGCGATCAAGGCGCAGCTCGAAAACGACCTTCGCCTCGTGGGCTTGAGCGTCTCGTTGTCGAATGCACGAGATATCGGAGAGTGGATCGGCGCCAGCAAGCACGCCATCTTCAACTTCAGCCCGCATGCTCGCCCCATCCCGATGAACCTCCATCTGCAGACGTTCAACATTCCACATTTCCCTTCGCTAATGCTTGCAATGACCAAGCCGACCTACCAGGCAGTCCTGCAGCACGCGTCGGACAAGCAGGCGATGATCTTTGTCCCCAGTCGGAAACAAGTGCGCGCAACGGCGTCAGATCTGCTAGCTGCATGCGTGGCGGATGACGACGAGGACCGGTTTTTGCAAGCGGACTCCGAGCAATTACAGCCTGTCCTGGCTCGAGTCAAGGAGCGATCGCTAGCCGCGTCTTTATCGCACGGCATCGCGTACTACCATGAGGCACTCAGCGATTCCGACAAACGCATCGTGGAGTCCTTGTTCGCTCAAGGGGCTGTACAGGTCATGCTCGTTTCGCGTGACTGCTGCTGGGAAGTGCAAAGCGTCGCGCACCTCATCATCGTGATGGGAACCCAGTATTTCGAAGGTCGCGAGCACCGGTATATTGACTACCCGATCAGCGAGGTCTTGCAGATGTTCGGCAAAGCTGGCCGACCGATGCAAGACAAGGACTGCCGCGGCGTGCTCATGTGCCCGGAGGTCAAGCGCAACTATCATCGCAAGTTCCTGAGCGAGGCCTTGCCGATCGAGAGTCAGCTGCAAAGCTACATGCACGATGCGTTCGTCACCGAAATTAGCACCAAGACGATCGAGTCGACTCAAGACGCCATGGACTGGACGACGTACACTTACTTCTACCGCCGGCTCATGGCCAATCCCAGCTTCTACGGCCTCTCCGATGTATCCCACGAAGGCGTCAGCGCCTACTTGTCCGAGCAGGTTGAGACGACGCTCAAGGATCTCTCGGATGCCAAGATCATCGAGCTCGAAGAGGACGAGGACAGCATCACACCGTTGAACGCCGCCATGATCGCGGCGTACTACAACATCTCGTTCATCACCATGCAGACCCTGCTCTTGTCCCTCAAGCGAACGACGAAGCTCAAGGGCATCCTCGAGATCGTCACGGCCGCCACCGAATTCGAGGGCATCCAAATCCGACGTCACGAGGAACACATCCTGCAACGCATCTACGATCGGGTGCCGGTCAAACTCTCCGAAGTCAACTTCGAATCGCCCCACTTCAAAGCGTTCGTCTTGCTCCAAGCCCACTTCTCGCGCATGCAGCTCCCGACGGACCTGGCCAAAGACCAAGAAGTCATCCTCCGCAAGGTGCTGAACCTGCTGTGCGCCTGCGTCGACGTCCTCTCCTCCGAAGGCCACCTCAACGCGATGAACGCCATGGAGATCTGCCAGATGGTCGTGCAAGGGATGTGGGACCGCGACTCGCCGCTCAAGCAGATCCCGCACTTCGAGGAAGACGTGGTGGAGGTGTGCAAGCAGAACGGCATCGACGACGTCATCCAGTTCATGGACGCCATGGACCCGGACGAAAACCCCAACTACAGCGCGCTGGTGAAGAAACTGCCCCTGAACAACCAACAGCTCGCCGACGCCGCCCGCTTCACCAACGACCGCTACCCCAACGTGGAAATGGACTTTGAGCTGGAAGATGCGGAGAAGGTGGCATCCGGGACGCCGAGTCACATCACCGTCAGCATCGAGCGCCAGCTGGAGGAAGACGAAGAACCCCCCGCCACCGTCCACGCGCCCTTCTACCCGGCCCCCAAGACGGAGAACTGGTGGATCGTGGTCGGGGAAGAGAGCACCAAGACTTTACTCGCCATCAAGCGCGTGACCATCGCCCGGGCGCTGAAGACGCGGTTGGAGGTCGTGTTGCCCACTCCTGGGAAACATACCCTTACGTTGTTCTTGATGAGTGATTCGTATGTGGGTGTCGATCAGGCGCCGACGTTGGAGGTGGATGCTGCTGAGGGGATGGAAGAGGATGATGAAGAGGAGGAGGATGAATAGAATGCGCCTTGCTACTGTAAGCTACCTATGTAGTCAAGCTCTTTGGTGTCGATTCTAGTTCAAGTACAGATTTCAAACGCGATCTTGCACAGGGTCACGTTCCTGGCGTATGTAGAGTCCTGTCTCTCAACATCTTGTTGTCGTTCTGCGCTCACTCATTCACCCATTCACCCACTCGCTGATTTGGCCGTCCTCCTGTGATCCGTATACCCGATCAGCTAATCGGTCGATTCACACACTGCCATGGTAAAACAGCGGTGGCGCGGCGAATGTCGATAGTCGACTAAACCACCAAGAAGCATCTGAGTAAACCCCACACAGAAGAGTCTATCAACCAACACGTCTATAAGCAACATCACACCTTCTTCCCCTGCGCCAACAAGTCCGACACTTTCGGCGGCAACACCAAGGCACTCCGATCATTCCGGTGGAAAAACTCGACCAACACCCCCGCCAGCTTGGCGGGGACATCCTCCTGCACGAAATGCCCGGCTTCGGGGACCACGACGAGCTGGAATTTCCCCTGCATCTGCCCGATCATGAGCTCTCTGTCCAGCCGGTCGGTGCCCGCGAGCACGAGCAGTTTCGCCCCGCGGCCCCGCAGGAATTTCGCGCTCATGCCTTGGAACCAGTCGGGCCACCAGGGTTGGGTGGCGGGGAGGTCGGTTTTCCAGATCAAGTCACCCGTGGAAGGATCGTGTACTAGTAGGCTCGGCACGCTGGCTTGCGCGCTTTCTCGATCCCGGATCGTGCGGGTGCGGAGGTGCCAGTGGATGGCTTCGTCTTCGCTGGCGAAGCGGGAGGGCCGGGAGGAGAGGTAGGTTTTCATATGGGTCAGGGCTTCGAGAGCGGAGCCTTCGACGACGTCGATGACGCAGAAACCGATGAGGGCGTTGCCCAGGGCGTAGTCGGCGGCGAGCTGGGCGGCGATGGCGCCGCCGAGGCTGTGGCCGACGAGGACGATGGGAGGGAGGGTGGGGTGCCAGCCCATCCGCTGCGAGGTCAGTGTGATCATGGTCCGGGCGTCGGAGGTGAGGGTGGGGAGACTGTACTCGACGAGGTTGGTGGTACCCTGGACATCTGTGACGACGGAGCCGTGGCCGCGCGCTTCCAGGCTGAGGATGCCGGCGGTGGGGAGGATGCGACGGATTTCGCGGGCCAGGATGGCGAAGGAGAGGCCGGAGGCGCCGGCGCCGTGGTGGCAGATGAAGAGGGGGTCTTTTTGGGGGTTGGTGGGTGGGGTGAGGTAGACGTGGTATTTGGCTGTGACGGGACCGGCATTCGAGGCATGGTCGTCGGTTCGATGTTCGAGGTTCAATTCGTGAGTGAAATAGTTGGTCCAGCGGGCGGCGTGCTCATTCGGGCCGGGCTTTAATGTGTTGACGGAGGCCACCGAGTCGGCCGAGCTGGTGGAGGAGTCGGAGGAGGAGGATTCATCGTGTAGGTCGGATGTTGTGTTTTTTGTGGCTGATGAGACGGGATCGGCCTCGGACTGGAGAGGATTGTCGACGTTTGGGTCGGCGCTTGGCCGGAAGGGGTGGGACATGTTTCCAGACAGCTACTACATGTACCGTACATGTACTGTAGTAGTAGGTCAAATGCGGGTCAAGGTCATTTGACCAGTCAGGGGAGTGCAGGTGAGGTTGGCATGCAGGCGGTCCCACGCCAAGCGGTGGCGAAGTAGGAGGAGGAGGAGGAGGAGGAGGAG
>Ga0268244_10000558_pt1 | contig 15377 bp, 14 predicted proteins | sample AgamicMgSfe_FD_200258 | JGI IMG/M metagenome (GOLD analysis project Ga0268244, IMG submission 200258) | Agave microbial communities from Guanajuato, Mexico - Mg.Sf.e (v2) (version 2) | ecosystem: Host-associated > Plants > Phyllosphere > Phylloplane/Leaf | place: Guanajuato, Mexico | collected... | reverse complement strand
CCTCTATACTAAGCTAGCTAAAAAGGCATAGTATCTAAGTTCTAACTAACTTAGATAGCATAGTTATATATATCTTTACTAAGTTATGTAATAGGATCTAAGACAAGACTCTCCTATATTAGCTATAATAACTAAATGTAAAGTAAGATTTGTTACCTATTGAATGCTATATAACTAGCTATTAGCAGATAGAGGTAATCTTATGAAGGTATAGAACATGAAGTTTTACCTACACCTTACTGAGAATCACTACCTTCGATGAAGTTGTGGTGCTAGGACTCGGCAGAAATTTGGGCAGCGGCCGATGCCCAAGCAGCCCACAACGCCGTCTCCATCCCCACTCCACACTCGTTCTGCTGGTCTTCGGGATCATGAACGAGATGTCGATCAGCTCACGAGTGACCTCGTAATACAACTTATCACAGATTCCCGTTTTGAGTGTCAAAGGCAATGCCTTGATAGAAGTTGGACTGTTCAGGCAATCGACGTTTTTTCGTCCTAGCTATAATCAAACAGCTCCAATCGTCGACGTCTTCATCGATCTTGTTCGACAATCCCGAGCAGACCCGATGTAGGCCACGATACGGAAGCCCACCAAGGTTTGGCCATGGCGGAGCCACATCAACGAGGGTCTGAAGTTCGCACTGCAGCTAAGGTCCTCGTAGCTCATGACGAACCTCCAAGACAGATCAAGCCAAAAGTCGTGTAGCGAGTCCTTGTCCGAAGAAAGACTGACGATGTACATTGGGGCGAGAGCGAATAATGTGTAGGCGGTCGACGAGAGCGAGGGATGAGCGGCAGCCGAAGAGAGCGAATAATGTGTAAACCCCATGATCAAGATGTGTAGTCCGTACGGTACGTACGTGAACCGCCATACCGTAATCTATTTGCGGTAGATATCACCACATGACGAGATACAACAAATCTACTTCCCGACCTGATCCTGCCACTTGTACGCCGGCTTGAAGCCCAACTCCTTCTTTGCCTTCTCGATCGAAAGCAGGGTGTCGTTGGGTCCGGGCGTCTTGTTGTACTTGACGTTGGGGAACGCGACCTTGACGAGCTCGTCGTTGCTCGTACGCATGCAGGTGTCGGGGGCGGCGATGAGGTACTGGTGGTGACCCTTCATGTTGCTCTTCAACGAAAGGTGGACGGACTGCGCGCCATCGCGGGCGTCTACATCTTATGTCAGCACCATTTATACATCGTGCACACCTCCAGACTCACCAATGTAACCCCAGCAGTTCCAGTACCTGGCCATAGGCTCGTTCTGCCAGCCCTCGAACGTGCTGTATTCCTGCGGCAACATGACGTTGCTGAACCGCAGGGAGATGACCTTGAGCTCCGGGTCCCAACGGGTGTACTGCTCGGCCATGGTCTCACCCATGAGCTTGGAGAGGGAGTAGGCCGACTCTGGGCGGCGCTCGTGCTCCTCCGTGATGGGGAGGGAGGTCGGCGGGTGCGGGTCGAAGGGGATACCGATGAGGGTCTCGGACGAGGCGAGGACGACGTTCTTGATGCCAACCTTGCGGCATGCTTCGAGGACGTTGTAGGTGCTGGAAGGAGTTAGCAACAGTCATAGTTCAGACGAAGTGGAAGCTGACCTGCTGGTGTTCGTCCTGAACTGACGAGCCGCGTTCGTCTGACCCGGCGACGGAATGGCCGCCAAGTGGACAACCGCATCAATACCCGAGTAAGCCATGTCGGTGCTCATGAACGTCTCGAGCACACCGCCCATGTCCTCCAAGTCGATCTCGACCAACCGGTACGCGCCGCCCAATCCACTCTTGCCATCCTCGCTGATGCCCGCGGGACGACGGGTGTCGACCGAGATGACCTCCCAGCCTTCGTTGGCGAGGTAGTTGACGGTCGCGCGGCCGAGTTTCCCACTGCCGCCGGTGACGATGACGCGAGGCTTGCGGTCGCCACGCTTGGCTTCGCCGAGGGCGAGCTTGTCGGTGAAGGAGGATGCTTTAGACATGGTGTGTTTCTGACTGGTAGTGAAAGGTTGGGTATTCAAAGGATGTAGAGATGAAGCAGTGAAATGGTTTTGTCCCAGTCCACGAGGGTGAAAATATTTGCTGGGGATACTTGAGAAGATGCCCACACGTGGGCGGGCTGCTTTCGTCACTACGTGTATCATCGACATTCTGTCTCCATCGTGAGCTGCAGGTCAGCATTGAATGTGGAGGGAGATTTGGATGCTGCTCGGTTTTAGCCTACGCCGAAGCGGAGGAATACATGTGCAGCGTTGCCCCTCGGTGGGGTTTAGCCAAAATTCCAATAGCGATTCAGCCGAGACTACATCGATCTCAAGTCGCAGGATGATACAAGTATTGTACAAAGAGAAAACAGCTGCAACGAGCCTTATCGACCAGTAGGCTACAATATTCTCCTTGAACGCCACCACAGACGCAACGCCAAGGACCCGTGTTATTCCCAACCCTTCGGCCTTCTTGCTATGAACGTCTTGCCCATCGTAAACACCTCTCTAACAAACGCCAGCATAGTTCATCTCCACGCTGCCTTTGTACCGACACTACTCGGACGCGGCGCGCTACCGGGCACGATACTACTCACCCTGACCGCCCCCCTAGCAGCCATCCCTTCCTTCGGCGTCCCCACTGCTCCTCCTCCCTCAATGATAGACCGCCGCACAGGCACCGGCCCACTCCCTTTCGTGACCGGCGCCGAACGGGGACTCAACACGCTACGCAACGCTTCCTCCCGCCCACTCTTGACCATCCTCCTGGCGTGCGACGCGCTGAAGATGCCGTGCTGATCTTCCGGGGGAGGGGACTCGCGAGAGCTGGCGGTCGGAGAACGACGACGGTGCGCTCCCATCGATGTCCGGTCACGCTGCCGAGACGCAGTGTTACCGCCGACGGAAGACGTGCGCTTCAGCTTGATGGCCGAGCGGATCATGCCCGCCGTTTCCTTGTCGGCCGTGAACGATCTCTCGCTGTCGGATCCAGACGTCGAGGCTGCATATTCTTGAGTATGGCCACTCCCTTCCACGTGACGTGGTTCTGGCGAACCCCGCTGATGGGGTGGGAGGTGTGGCGCGGAGTTGGAAGCCATCTCACGCAATGGGCTTTTCTCGCCATCGCTGGAGAGTGCCCCAAGGCTGAGCGTGGGTGGAGGCGGCACCGGGCTTCCATCTCCTCGTTTCGACAAAAACCCCGTGGCGAACCTCCCTGATCCTGACTTGCTGGCGTCTGAGCTGGGTACAGGCATCGAAGGGAGTGGACTGCTTTCCATCGCTGCGGGCAATGTCGGCGCGGCAGGGAGCTCCTCAGTCCTCTCATCCACCAGCGAGCTGTCCACCTGCTTGGGTGTGACTTCAAATTCCACCAGAGCACCTCCATCCTCGGCATCGTCGCGCCATCTCACCGCACGTTTCTTGCTCGGCGATTTCTTCTTGGGCGTCGCACCGAAAGCGACGCCTTTCCTTGACCCGCTGACTTTGACGCGCCGCCTAGGAGACGCCAATGTCCTGGGGCTGGAACTCCCCGGGAAAGCTGCCGAGGACATTTCTGCCGCCATGTGTGAAGGCACCGCGGAACCCACGAAAGACGGACGAGATTTGTGCTTGAGTGGACTGGGACCCATCAGCGGGACCTGCTTTCGCTTCCTCGGCGTCCCCTGTCGCGTGGGTGGCACGGCTTCCGTAATCTGTAGACCACCATCCGGTTTGATTACCTGCCCGGTCGCTTCGGTACAACTTTGCAACAGTTTGCTGAGCACGGCCTTGGCCGCTTGCACGGCTTCTTCCTCGCTCATCTGCAAGATCTGGTTCAAAATGGCGATGGTCTCAAAATGAGCGGAGAGCATGACCTGCATCAAGCCGGCCTCGCCCGTCTTCTCCTGTTCCATCACCGCGAGATGGGTCTCGATGTCCGCGCGCGATTTCAGCAGCTCGACCTCCTTTTTCAGCGTCTCTTCTTCCGGGCAGTCCGACGCCGATGCATCCAGATTCTGCAATTGTCGCAGGCCATCTTGAAGCGCCGTGTCCACCGCTCGGGTCCAGTTGTTCTTCGCCAGGCGTTGGTGGTAGTGCTGTCGGCTCCCTTCCAATTCCACCAGAATGCCTTGAGCGGTCTTGCGCATGCCCGCGAGTGAGGCCGGCGGCTCTTCTTCCTCTCTGGTCTCGCACACTTGGTCGAACGCGCCGATCCAGCCGCTGATGGCGCCGATCCGCCTCTCAATGTGCCGTAATCTGCGCGTGTTGTTGATCCTCTCTTTCCTCTCCTCCGCCGAGTGTTCGTACGCTGTTCTGATCCTCGCCACGCCTTCATGCGCGAGCTCCAACCGCTTCGTCTCCGCCTTTCGGAATTTGACAAACGCCAGCTCTTCGTACTGTTTCTGCTGGGCCGTCAACTCGTTGATGCGGGTCATCTGCTCGTCAATCTTCTTCAAGTAATCCTTGACGTGGCGGTCGACGTTGTAGACGTTGCGGACGCTCTTGGTTTGGATGTTCTTGGCGCGGTTGGCGTAGCGGAGGGTGTTTTGGGTTTCATCAAAGTGCTGGCTGGACGGACTGACGCAGACGATCATGACGGTGCGACAATTCCCGCCGAGCGAGAATTTCAACAGACGGGTGAGTTTCGAATTACGGTACGGGACGTGGTTCTTCTTGCGCGGGTCGCAGAGAGCATTGATGCAGGAGCCGAGCGCGAGGAGGGACTTGTTGATGTTGGCGCCCTCTAATAAACGCTCGCCGCGGTTTTTCGTCGCGGACGCGCGCTCTGAACCCGCCAGATCGATGATAGAGAGTGTGGCCATGGTCACCGGCTCGTTGACCGAGGCATTGCGGTCTTTGAGACTGATGTTGACTTGCAGTACGGCGTGCGATCTGGACGATGTCGCGTTCGCTTCCGTGGGAGACTGCGTGCGGCCTGAATTCCCCCGTATGACCATATCCATGACCTCTTGAACATTCTGTGGCTTGTGCGACGATAGGCCAGCTACCGACACAGCCTGGTTGGCATCTTCCCGTAACATCAACCCTTGCTTGCCGCCCGCACCAGGATTGAGAAGATCGCGGATCGTTTCGTTGTAAATCTCCAGATAACTCAGCGTGATCTCGCTCTCCTTGTCGGTCTGCAAATCGTCCACTTTCTCGAACAGCTCCTGCATGGTCAAGAAGATGATGCCGGGTTGCTGTGCGGTGCCGGTGATGGTGTGTGTCTTCCCGCACCCCGTCGCGCCGTACGCGAAGACGGTGGCATTGTAGCCGTCCAGGACCGAGTCGAGCAGATTCTTCGTGGTCGCTTCGTACACGTCACTCTGGGTGGTGTTATCGTCGAAAACACGATCGAAGCCGAATGTTTGATCCTTGACGCGCTTGCCGGAGGGTACGAAGGAACGGGTGAAGCGCTGGACGGGGTTTTCGTCGGGAGGATCGAATACTCTGGACAGATGTCAGCGCTGGAAGTTATAAGCGCACACGGCACATACAGGCACTTCTCATCGACCACCTTGATCACGCTCCGGATCCCTTTCCCGCCCACCTTTGGCGCCGGCACCGCCGCCAGTGAGCCATCGCCTAGGAAGAGGGGGCCGTCGTCGGTCTTGGTGAGTTGCGCGGCTTCGCGGATGGTGAAGGGCCGTACACGGACGGTGACCTGGATGCTGGACGCGCCGTCCATGGGCATGGTGGAGGTGTGTTACGGGGCAGACTGGCGCAGGATGTGGATGGCTGGAATGTTCAGCGTGAGATGCTGCATGTGTGTTTACTGTTTGTGTTTGTTGTGGTAAGCTTTGCGCCTTCTCGTCCGCCGTCGCATGCGGACCCGAGCGGTGCACTGTACGGTATAGTTTCTGTGCGGTGTACGAAGAGAAAAGTGACGTGCCGGCGGTGATTACATGCAATCAATGCCTCAGGTCGATCCATGGATGTTCACTGTTCCTGCTCGGGAGCCGTCAACTTCGGCAACGCGGGCCGGTCGTACTGGCAACGCCCGCCACCATCTTCGTACAGCGTAGACTCCTTGCACATCGTATTTTCTTCTCGCGCCACACTGGGAGCCTTCAACATGCAGATTGGTACTTACGATCACCCTCTGCGCAGACCAGATGCGCAATCACCAGGAATGGCGAGATGGTTTCGGTCGCCGATCACGTGCATGGCGTATGCTTGATCGCACTCAACTCCTGGCGCTCGCCTCTTCGCCTCCACTTCTGTACCTGCGAGTGCGGTCAGATCGCGGAACAGATTCGCATCGTTCTCGAGAGTCACGTTGGACTTGAAAATGTACTATGTGGGAGCCTAGGAGGTAGGGACACCGGCATGAGTGCCGACAGCCCACATGACGTCTTCGCCTTTGCAACGTTTACGCTGGTCACCGGTGGAGCTCCCATCCGTTCATGATTGCTGCTGTGAGATTCTGTTCCATTTTCCCTTCTTCCCTTCTCAATGTTCGCAACATCCCGCATGCAAGCCATCCGACGACTGTCAACACTCTCCGCTCAGGTCAGAACAGTCAGCACAATGAAGGAAGCCATTGTTACCAAGGGTCCGTCGGTGGAGATCATCGACAGTCCCATCCCAAAGCCAGCTCCGGGTCAAGTCGTCACTAAGATCGCCTTCTCCGGTAGCAACCCGAAGGACTGGTAAGACCAATGACCGGTAATCCATCACAAGCAGTTAACCCCCGAGCAGGAAGCGGCCGGAAGTGATGGGTGACAAAGGCACGGCAAACCAAGGTGATGACATCTCGGGCACTGTACACGAAGTCGGCGAAGGCGTGTCCGAGTTTAAGCCCGGCGACCGGGTCTTTGCCTTTCACGAGATGATGAAGCCCGGTGGCAGCTACGCCGAGTATGGACTGTCGTGGGCGTACACCACTTCACATTTGCCCTCAAACACATCATTCGAAGGTCAGCCACCCATCTTCTTCAATTGATCTGAACTGACCCCGCGACACAGAGGGCGCTGCACTTCCTTTAGCAGCCTTGACCGCCGCCTGCGGCCTCTACGCCCGGCTTCGTCTCCCACAGCCCTGGTTGCCGTCCTCGGACACTCAAAAGATCCCACTCGTCATCTACGGCGCTTCCTCCGCAGTCGGCTCATATGCGATCCAATTCGCTAAGCGGTCAAACATCCACCCCCTGATTTGCATCGCTGGACGGGCGCAGCAGCATGTTGAAAAGATGATTGACAGGAGTAAAGGCGACACAATCATCGACTACAGAAAAGGTGACGACGCTGTCGTACAAGGCATCCAGGATGCTCTAAAGGGCGAGAAGCTGCAGTACGCGTTCGACGCCGTGTCCGAGAAGGGCTCATACCAAAACATCTGTAAAGTGCTCGACGAACAGACGGGCAAGATCACGCTTGTACTCCCCGGCAAAGACTACGCAGAGATACCCAAAACAGTCGAGAAAACTCTTACAACCGTCGGCAGCTTACATCAAGACCTCAAAGACTTCGGTTACGTTTGCGCGCGGTACATCAGCAGGGGCTTAGAGGAGGGTTGGTTCAAGGCGCAGCCCCAAGAGATTGTGCCCGGTGGTCTGAAGGGCGTTCAGAAGGGGTTGGAGAACTTGAAAGCAGGGAACGCGAGCGCGGTCAAGTATATCTTCAAGATTGCGGATACACCTGGAGTGGCATCGTGATCAACTCCAGCTGTCAATGTACAACAGCTTCACAACAATCCCGTCGTCTGTCACGGTTTCGCGAGAGGTCAGGTCCGGAGTTGAGGGAGGGTCGAGCGTTGGATCGTCCACCTCATAGTGGATAAACGGAGGGATGTCGTTCTCGAAGATTTGGACCAGCCGCGCGCTTCCGTTGCACGCTATAGTTTCTGAGGTATCCGGGGCACATTCGACATGTTTCTGCTAAACCTCGTTCAGAGTCACGACAACTCAACTGCAGGCGAGGCAAGTACAGCAACAAGGTGCCGGTCGTCAAGCCCGTGCTTCGTGATCGATGTGGATGGCGATCACCGCCTTGCTTCGCGACAATGAATGCGAAGCAGAGGAGAGCAAGGCCATGACATAAAGCTGCCACTATAGGTTGATGACAGACAACTCGACCTGGTGAGCTACCTGAGGTCTTGTACAGAACTGTGCCGTCGTTATACCAAATGTCAAACGCCGCTCGACCTCGGCACGAATTTCAAAAGCCGCTCCTCGGCGCTCTTTTGCACTTCAACCAGCGGGATCTCCTGCCTTGCGCGCGTCCTCGCCGGACTCGCGAAGGGTTCGGTGTAGCTATGCATCGGTCTGCGGCGGCTCACCATGGTAGATACAGTACATGTAGGTAGTCGAGCGCACCCTACCCATTCCCACGGTAAACGCCCTGTTCTTACCCTCCCTCTCCCTCTCCCACTGGATCTCTTGCTCGTATATACCACCTCCTCGGCTTCCAAACCATTTATACCGATATCAAAATGGGCAAACCCATCCTCCTGCACTGCGGTGACGATGTCAGATGGAACCACAATCTCTACAAGAAGCTGCAGGACAAGTTCACCATCGTACGGAGCTACAGCATGTCCCGACAAGAGTTCATGGAAGCCTTGCGGTCGCGGAAGTTTGGCGAATTTGCGGCCATCTATCGGCCGTTTTGGGGCACTGGGGGGGAAATGTCTCCTTGGAACGAGGAGCTCATGTGAGTGCAGGAGTGGTGGTTGGGGAAGCGACTTGCTGACAGCCTCCAGATCACTCCTCCCATCATCCTGCAAGATCTACGCTTCCGCCGGTGCCGGCTTCGACTGGGTCGACACCAAGTCCCTCGCGAAACGAGGCGTAATCTACTGCAACGCGGGAGCCGCCTGCACGGAATCCGTCGCCGACGCCGCCATCTGGCTCATCCTCAGCACATTCCGCAACTTCTCGTGGTCGGCGACGGCCGCGCGGACGTGTGACCCGAGTAACTTCGCGGACGCCCAGCGCGCGGCCGCGCTCACGCGCAATCCGAACGGACACTCCCTCGGCATCATCGGGCTCGGCAAGATTGGCATGCGGATAGCGCAGAAGGCGTACACCGCTTTCGGCATGAAGGTCATCTACAACGACATCCGGCGGCTCCCGCCGTCGGTCGAGGCCGAGGTCGAGGCGAAGTACTACGAGAAACTCGACGACATGCTGGCGGTGGCGGACGTGGTGCTGGTGGCCACGCCGTTCGGGGGGAACAAGATCATCGACGCGCAGAAGATCGGGAAGATGAAGAAGGGTGCGCGGCTCATCAACATCGCTCGCGGCAAGCTCCATGACGAAGACGCGATCGTCGAGGCGCTGGCGAGCGGGCATTTGGCGGCGGTCGGGCTGGACGTCCATTACGACGAGCCGAAGATCAACCCGAAGTTGGCGGCCATGCATAATGTCGAGATGCTGAGCCACACCGCGGGAGCCAGTATGGACAGTCATATCGGGTTCGAGACCCTGGGGATGGAGAACATCTTGAGCTTTTTCGAGACGGGCAAGGCGGTGTCGCCGGTCAATTCACATTTCTTCGACCAGGCCAAGCTGTGAGAGATCAGAAGATGAATCGAAGGATATTTAGATCTCCGGAAGGAGCGATTGCGAAGACCACCATCAGTGGAGTTTTGGCTGAGACGAATTGGACAGATGTTGGGTGTCTGATGAAGCGGTATGTACTAGACGCCTTATTGTCAATATGTTGCGATTCATACGGTCCGGTGTCATGCTTCCGCAACGATCACTGTTTCCCTCGCTTTCTCTCTTCAGCAGGAGGCGGGCTGGGTGCTGGACTCCGGACGAACGCTGGACGATCGTTCTTCTTGCGGCGCGTGGCAGTGGCGTGGTCGGAATGCTCGATGGATGCCACCACGTCCATCTGATTTCCTGTCGTGACATGCCTCTTCGCCTGTAACTTTTTCTCCCTCGTTGCTGCGGTAAACGCTGAGTGCGGAGCTTGGGTAGGCATTTTGTGGTCGCTGGTGATGTCGATGCGGGCGTAGAATTAGCTGCAAGAGCCAACCCAGGATCTATATCATGCGCATGCCGTTTCGAGCAAGCCAGGATGGCTCACGTCTGCTTGCGGCTCGGAGTGAGATCTATCAAAGGACAAAGCGCATGTCTGCTTAGTAGACAAAGGGCTTCGTTTTGAGCACGTGCCGCGCAGATTCCACGAGTTCACGATTCGGGGTGTGGAATGTCCTTGTTGTCTTGTCTCTTTGTTTGGACTTTTCCTCTTGAACCGAGGCCGTTGTCGCCATATCGGATTTGTGCCTCGATCCTTGATCGGTGGAGGAAAGCCACACCATAGCTCGCGCATCTTGACTTCACGACGAGTCTTGTCTGCGACAGCGCCTGGCGCTTTGAAGAAATGAATTCTTTGCCAGTGCTACGGCTTGTAGGCGAGAGTATCCTGTCGCGGAATCTTACTACCGCCAAGAGCGAAAGCGTCCACTAAACGGGATGTGTAACAAGGTGGTGAGTCTGTGACACCATGGCCGGCACACGCGATGGGTCTTCCGCCTCACGGCTTCTGGGTTCGGATGCGACACACATGTGTGCATTGAGGCAAATCCTGGGCGGGAGGATGTCACGGTTTGACGGATATGCAGCGCTATCCCTTAATCCTGTGACGATATTCTACGATGATGAGCCTTGCTTGCATGATTGCGTTTCATCGGCACCACGGTGTTGTAGGAGTACGACTTGCTCACCATGCTTCGGCACATGCACGTACGCGTGCGTGCACGGTAGGGGAGCGCTCCGCATCGTGTAACTCTCGCATCCCGAGGCTTGAGAAGGCGGCGGTTTCGGCTCGACCTGAAGTGGCACGAGCGCACGAGCAACGAATATCGCGGAGCTGTTCGACCTTGCCGGGCATAGGTGAACGCCGAGGTCGAGGACAACGGTGTGCCTGGGACATTCACTACAGTTGTAAGTGTTTGGAGATTCTAGACGAACACTACGAGGGGAGGAGGGGGGTACATGCAGTCCATACATGTACCTACATGTACCTATAGTGGCGATGATGTTGATGGCGGGGGAGGGACATGCTCTGTAATAAAATAAATCCTGGTAAGGTGCATGTATGCAGTACGACTGGGTGACGATCATGATTGTTGTTGTTGTTGTTGTTGTTGTTGTTGTCGTTGTCGTTGTTGTCGTCCATGTCGTCGCCGTCCATGTAAGTTACCCATAAACTATACATGTATATACCTCGCAACATCACGTGTATTTGGATGTGATCCAGTGATCAGGGTCACGAGGGAATAAGGTTGGCGCCAGCGAAAGGCGGGCGCGGAAACGACGACCAAAACAGCATCAAGCAAGTCACATCAGTAGTAGCACCCACTCCTCATCCCATCCTCTTCCATTCTTTCGCATCCTCTAATTCTCTTCATCTTCACCAGCGGTCACCATCGTCGCTGCCATGCTCGACCGCCCCGACTAATACCTAATCACCTTCGTCTCTCTTCTCATGCTCCTCGCGCCCCTCTCTTCGCCCTCGGACACAAACCTCGACACCCCCCACAGTCGCTACTCGGTGTCTTTCTGGGAGTTCGGCGGTGGTGGCGGCGGCGCGGTTTGCACCCTACACATCACGACACAGCACGGCACGGTGTCCTGGCGCGCACTCTCTCGGCGACGATAACGGCAACGACGATGACCTCCTCCAATCCCGGCTCCCCGTGGGTCTCGAGCCCGCTGGCCCAGAAGATATTGGCTTATCTTCAAGTCATCTACCCCATCCTCCTCCTCTTCCTCTACATTCTCGCCTTTACAATCCGCAGCGTGGCGACTGCACGTAATGATAATCACTCCCCACCACAACCCGAGCAACTGGGCCCCGGCGGCAAGCCCCTGCCCAAGAAGAACAAAAAGGACGCCGCCATCTCCCATGCGCTCGACTTCAGCCGACCGCGTAAGCTGCTGTTCGAATGGCTGTCGGTGGGCCTGCTGACCTCGCTGGCCGGCAACATCGCCGTCATTGTGCTCCACGCCGTTCTGGAGCGCGAGCAGCAGTGGTGGTGCGGTCAAGCGCCTACGGTATGTTCGGGAGTCGGTGCTTGACCGTCTCGTACTGACTGCTGCGTACAGATCTACCTCGTAGGCTCCTTCATGGTTTACGCACTACTTCTCATCACCCTGATCGACTCGTGTCCTTCTCCGACCGTCGTACACCCCATCACATGGACCGTTGCGCTGGTGATGGAGATCATCCTTCTGGGCGCATCTTTCGGGCTATACACGCAAGAGCACAGGGAGCCCAAAGTGGGAGATCCGATGGGCGGAGACCTGAATAGGGACATGACGGAATGGGAGATTGCAGAAGTCACCATCGATCTCGTGCGCATCATCCTATTGATGGCGCTGATCGGGTTTTACGCGCTCTTCGTGTTTTTGCAAGGGCACAAGAAGAAGGAGGTGGGCTCGTCGGGGGAGCGGACATCGTTGCTCGCGGAAACGCGCACCGAAAACGACACCGAACCGGCGACCGCCAACGGCTACGGCACCGCCAACGGGAAGCCGCACGCTCCGAATGGCCACCACCATGCTCCTGCGGGCTGGGAAAAGCCGAAAGAGACACCATCTCGGAGCTGGTGGGAGTACATCCGCGCCTATGCTGTCTTCCTACCCTACATCTGGCCATCCAAAGAACGGAGGTTGCAGATCAACTTCGTCCTTTGCTTCTTGATCGTCTTCGTGCAGCGCGGCGTTCAGGTGGCGGTGCCAACCCAGGCCGGGCACATCACCAACATCCTTGCTGGGCGGGACGGCCCAGTCTACATGCCGTGGGGCGCCATCACCGTCTACATCGCCTTGCGCCTGTTTCAGGGATCTAATGGACTCCTTGGCGCCGCACGGCAAGTCCTGTGGATTCCCATCGAGCAGTATTCGTACCGCGAGCTCTCCGTCGCCGCTTTCGAACACGTGCATATGCTCAGCTTGGAGTTCCATCTCGGCAAGAAGACTGGCGAAGTCCTTTCTGCTCTGGGTAAGGGCTCCTCGCTGAACACTTTCCTGGAGTCGGTTACTTTCAACGTGCTCCCGATGCTGGTGGATCTGGGCGTCGCGGTGGTCTATTTCCTGGTCTACTTCGACGCATACTACGCGCTTGTCATCGCGGTGGTGACCTTCTGGTACATCTACATCACCATTCGTATGGCCTCGTGGCGCGCCGACATCCGACGTCAAGCCACCAATGCAAGTCGCGAGGAGGACGCGGTGAAGAACGATTCGATGATGTCCTACGAGACCGTCAAGTACTTCAACGCGGAAGCATACGAGTTCAACCGGTATCGAGAATCGGTCAACAAGTATCAGCGAGCGGAGTACCTGGTGACGTTCTCACTCGCCCTGATGAACACCATTCAAAACCTGGTCTTCATGCTCGGCCTGATCGTTGCGTGCTTCATCGCTGCATACCAAGTCACCACACGTCAGTTGCAGGTCGGCGACTTCGTCATCCTCCTCACATACATGACGCAACTGCAAGGCCCACTCAACTTCTTCGGCACCTTCTACCGGATGATTCAGAACAACATGATCAACTCGGAGCGCATGCTGGAGCTGTTCAAAGAAGAGCCGACGGTGGTCGACGGCCCTGACGCCACAGACCTGCCTTCGTGCGAGGGTGAAATCAGGTACAGCGACGTGCACTTTTCGTACGACAGCCGGAAGCCGGCGTTGAAGGGCTTGACCTTCCGGTGCAAGCCCGGAACGACCACCGCTTTGGTTGGTGAGTCGGGCGGCGGCAAGTCCACCGTGTTCCGACTCCTGTTTCGCTTCTACAACGTCGAGTCCGGCACCATCCAACTTGACGCCCACGACGCGGAAAGCGTCACCATCGACAGTCTGCGGAGGCATATCGGCGTGGTCCCGCAAGATACCGTGTTGTTCAACGAGAGCCTGATGTATAACCTCAAGTACGCTCGGCAGTCGGCGACGAACGAGGAAGTCTACGCTGCGTGCAAAGCCGCGAGCATCCACGAGAAGATCCTCGGCTTCCCGGACGGATACGAGACCAAGGTGGGCGAGCGCGGCCTCCGGTTGTCTGGTGGCGAGAAGCAGCGGGTGGCCATCGCACGGACGATCATCAAGGACCCGCGCATCATCCTGCTCGACGAAGCCACCGCGGCCCTCGACACCGAGACGGAAGAGCACATCCAAGAAGCGCTCAAGACGCTCGCCAAAGGCCGGACGATGCTCGTCATCGCCCACCGCCTCAGCACGATCACCATGTGCGACCAGATCCTCGTCTTGCACGAGGGCCGCGTCGCGGAGCGTGGCACCCACGCCGAGCTCCTCGCCATGAGGGGCCGTTACGCGGGGATGTGGAAGAAGCAAGTGCGGGCGCAGCGGGCGGCCGAGGAAGCCAATCTGCTGAAGGCCAAGGCCGAAAGGCTACGGCGGGAAAGCATGACCGGGGTCGATCGGGTGGGGGCGGACTCACATAGTAGTGATGAAGACGAGCAGCACCGGAAGCAGCAGCAGCAGCAGCAGACGGAGGAGACGGATCTCCAACAGGCTCTGTCCCTGTCGCCGCCATCGTCGGTCCCGCACGCTCAGATCTCCTCTGCGCTTGATGCGCAGCAGGAGCCCGGCACCGATCAACAGGCGCAGAGGGAGAGTCTGCGGAGTGGCACGGTGCGATCGCCTTCGCCTGTGGCGGAGGAGGAGCCGCAGAAGCCTGTCGGGAACCCGTGAATTTCTTCACACCCCATCCAGATCAGCGCGGGTGAAGTCAATGCGAGTGTTTTTTTTTAGCATTGGGAGTTGGGGGGGATAATCGGCTAGTGCGAGGACGGGACGGAATTGGAGGGTTTAGACCATACAAAACGGCGGCATTGCATCTTGTTGAGGGAGGGCAGCGCGAGGTACGGCTAGAAGGGCAAGGCGTTCGTCGGGGAAGGGGGGGTTTTTTAATGTGGTGTTTTGAAGTCGCGCATGAGGGGGTTTCCTACAAGACTGCATGTGATCGAGGCGTCGTCGGGCCGAAGAAAAGAGCGGTGAGCGACGGAGCGAGCGAGCGAGCGAGCTGTTGCATGGACGTGATGGTCCGGCGACGGTGATGGGAGGACTAATAATGGTGGGTGCTCTCCGCAGGCGACCGTTCGCTTTTTGGTGGATATGGCGGAGGGGTTTGCAGCGCATGCGTTACGGTGGGTTTGAGGTTGTTGACGAGAGGGTTGCGAGCTCACCTACTCGTCACACGAGCCCGAGGGCTCCAAAGCGCGGGGGATGCTGCAGAGAGTGCTTGTGTCACAGAGCTCCGATGATGGGGAGACCAGTGGTCAGTACTGTACTTTGACAGATCAGTATGAGAATCGTGAAGATCACTTCTTCTCCCTCCTTCGGATGATCAGATCTCTCCCGACTTCATAATCAGTTGGGTCAATTGCTGGCTGGCCAGCTGCGTTATTCGGGTGGGGGTGGGCCAAGAGGAAGAA
>Ga0268244_10000557_pt1 | contig 15390 bp, 15 predicted proteins | sample AgamicMgSfe_FD_200258 | JGI IMG/M metagenome (GOLD analysis project Ga0268244, IMG submission 200258) | Agave microbial communities from Guanajuato, Mexico - Mg.Sf.e (v2) (version 2) | ecosystem: Host-associated > Plants > Phyllosphere > Phylloplane/Leaf | place: Guanajuato, Mexico | collected... | reverse complement strand
GAACCCGCCGACTCACCCCCACATCTTCACCACATGCAACTTGATGCAAGCATAGGTAAGGTAAGGAACATCGATGCCTTGACTCGACAACTTTACATATGCCCGACGATCAACTTGACTTCCAAAAGCAGCATCACCATTGATTGGTAGACAGAGGCGGCGACAGGCGCAAGGCGATCTGACTTTCAGCATGGCGAACATCAACTGGCGCACAATCAACATCGACGCACTTGATCCGGAATCGGCGCACAACTTCGATCTCTCTACCCTCACGCCCGCCGTCCAGAGCGTCTCAACACCGGATGTGCAAACACTATCCGGCCAAATCAGGCAGCTGATCCGAGGGGGCAATGCGGAAGGGGCGCTGAGGGGAGCCCTGGAGAATGCGCCATATGGGGCGGATGAGCAAGGGAAGGTGGGTGACACGCCAGACGACCACAAACGCGAATGCGGGATCTTGGAACCTCGGCTGAGTTGGAATTATTCGTACAGGCAATCCACCTCGGCGTCGTGACGGAAGTGCTTGGACAGATACGACAGGCGGAGATGACACCACTACTACAGCGGATGTACCAGTCTGATGGCGGCTCGGAGCTGTGCGATACTCTAATGAAATATCTGTACAAGGGCATGGGACAAGGATCGCCGACGACGAGCAACGCGGCGGGTAAGAACATCACGCCACAAGCGACGGGCTTCTCGCAGGCGTCTGGGCGGAACTTTGGAGGCGCGGAAGGTGGGGGACAGGCTATGAGTGTGTTTTTGAGTTGGCATGAGAAGGTGAGTCCAGTTTATTCGTCTGCCAATCACGGAAGTTTGCAATGTTGAGGCTAACGGCAGACGCAGCTTATCGAGATGGTAGGCCCCGGCAGCATTGTGCGGGTGATGTCGGACAGGAGGACGGTTTGAAGCTGGAGGATGTACGATCCATGGCTCCCATGTAAACGACTTATAGACCCTACGCGCGTGTTCACCGAGTAGCAGGCAGACTGGCAGACAGTCACCAATGCTACGCTCGCGACAACTGCGTCCCAGGGCCGACTAGCGCAAAGGGTAAGCTGTCGCAGAGTCAAGCTGCGCTCGGAAATAGCGCTGATCGGTAGGTATTTTATTCATTGCAGCTCGCGGCTAGACGATAGATAAGATGTGGATCAGCTGTAGCGTCAACATTGCCTTTTCCTGGCTTCAAGTGTCGACGAAGCGCACGAGTGGACCTCATCTGTCCGACTCCTCACAAGGCTTCCTTCTGGCGAGTCGTTTGCCATTTGCGGGCATCTGTGCGCCACAAGACAGGTTCTCACAGAATAAGAACAATATCGAGTAGTGCTATATCGGGATCGCGGGCATTCACGGTGCCCATGCGCGTTGAGGAACAGACTGGGTGCCTTCAGTTCGAAGCTGGATAATATCGATCGATCGCGGAAGCGTAGGTTGAGCTTGTCTTTCGACTTGAGGCAAAGGGGAACAGCACTTTTACGAGATCTATACTAGGAATTGAATCATAATGACCAGATAGTAACGAGGACATAGCTATTGACATCCACATGTTGACCCTGATGGATATGGTGATTCCTGCTGCCGACGGTGGGAGAGCGTAGAGTATCGGTCTGTAAGTGACCGCAGGCATTTACCTTACTGCACGTAGCTTCGGCCTCTGGCGTCGTTATGTTCACACCTTCAGCTAGCGACCACCTGTAGAAGAAGAGGACGATACCTCGGCGATACCTCGGAGATACTTAAGGACAAAGCACGAAGATAACGTTTTAAGCTTATCGCGCAATCGCAACCACAATGGGACGTCACTCAAGCGCTCATCACGTGGTTCGCATCCTTCAACACACCCGACTCACCATCGCATCTTCTCATTCGAGTCGGCACACCACCGACTTACTTTGAAGCTGGTGGTTACTGTGCCCGTCAACACCGCCTCGCTCTGTTATGTCTTTGATCTTTTTTCTCTCTTCTACTGCTCAGGGCTAGCGCCGGACGTTGTCGTCAATCTCGGCTTAAACAAAGAAGTTTTTCATATGGTTTCGTAGCGGCTTCGTCATTTTCGAGATTTCATTGGTACTTCCTCCCGTCGCCGCGGTCATGTCATCGGAGAGGATGGACAGGAAAGACCAGTCCCACCATCCTCGTTCTACCGCCATCTCTGCGCAAGGAGCCCGTAGTGAGCACTGCCGCGCGCAAACAAGCGACGACGACAACAACCACTACAACGCCAGAGGCAATATATTTCTGTGCCTCAACGAACTACCCCGAATGCCTCCCCTTTCACCTCCATCCGCCTCTCCCGCGAGAAGGACCAGCACGCAGCAGAGCCCTTTCTTAAAGCTGCCGACAGAGATCAGACTGCACATCTACTCCCTCCTTGTCCTCCCACGCAGGGCGTCGGATCTGCTGCCTTCATACGAAAAGGTGAACGCTTCCACCCACGACTCCTTCGACTACGACAAGAAAGTCCCGGGCACCGACCAATCCGGCATTACCGACCTGGCCCGTCCCACCCTCCTCATCCGCACCATCGACCCGGAACGCCACCGCAAACAATACCCCTCCGACCGACCCCAGCCGTTGCGCAGCACCTACAGCGTCCGCTGCGACCGCTTCCGCTCCGCCTGCCGCCCAACGACCTACCACTGCGTCAACAACCCCCGGCTAGAGGACCAGCTGGCGCTACTGCGCACGAACCAGCAGATCCACGCCGAGGCCGCCGAGCTCCTATACAGCACGTACACCTTCGACTTCGACACGCACGTCGAAGCCATCGTCCCCTTCCTTTCCGACCTGACCCAGTTCGCCCGCTCCTGCCTGAAATCCCTGCGCCTCGTCAAGCGCGCCCTCGCTTATGAGAAGGACTTCGACCGCGCCGAGTGGTCCACCGCCCTGCGCTACCTCACTTCCGCCTCCGCCAGCATCTCCCTAAACCGCCTCGAGCTCGGCATCGTCGCCGGCCGCCCGGGCGGAAACGGCTGGGATCGCATCGCCGCCTACACAGCGCAGGATTTCCGCCTGTTGCGTCAGCTGGAAGGCATGGAGTGGATGCAGTACTTGCTAGAAATCGAGGGCTTGCGCGAGTTGGTCGTCCGCGCCGTCGTCGAGCACTGTCCGCCCGCCACCACCAGCATGGCTATGGCGGGTTATATCCGTTTTTCGGCCAGTGTTGAGACGGGGTTTGCGGAGTTTCTGGTTGGGGAACTGGTTGGTGTGCAGGCGTAGGAAGGTGGCACCTCCATGGAATTCTGATGCGAGGAAATTGCAAGGCGGAAAGTTTGTTGTGTGTGCGGTATTCTGACGTCTTGACAGGTTCGACTAATGGTTGGGATTGGAGAAAAGGATGCCAGGATATACCCACCTCTGTGAGCTTTCATAGTACCATTTGTGTAAATTACACGGGTATAATGTACCCATGATGTCTGTTCTCCGCTCGTGCCTGCTCTCAGACACATCTGCACGCTTCTCCCAATGAACCTGCGCAGATGTGGACGACTGCCATTATGCGTATGTGCAAAGAAAGGTCGCTATACACACAGGAGCGTTGAGCGCTCGTTCACTCACTTCACGTCTCACACTCATCACAGTGGAGAATGTGCACGGGTGCTCAAACCTGTCCCTGACAAGATCCCCCACCCCAGTCACGCAAACCCTCACGTCGTCTTCCCCTTAATCTCCACCCCCTCATACCCTCTCCCCCGGATAAACTCGACCGTCCGGGCAAAATGCCTCCGCGGCGCCTCCAACCCCGCCGCGTTCCCCTCCGTGGTGGCGAGGTTGCTCTGGATCAGCTCGACCAGGCCGTTCAGGTACTTGGTCGTCACGGCCTCGTTCTCCTGGTCGAAGTAGTAGACGTAGCGGTTCAGGATCTCGACGAACAGCTCGACGGACACGGCCGTGTCCATGCAGGCGTCGGCGACGCGGAGCGCGCGCTGCAGGCATTCGAGGACGCGCTTGCCGTCGCGGTAGGACTGGTGAAGATAAGTTAGTATCTTGATCAAACGTAGGGCATTTTGATGAAGTTGAATGTGCGTACCTCTTTACCATTCGACTCGCCCTCACCTTCCTCCTCTCCCTCGCCTTTACCGCCCTTTTCTACCGTCCACCAGAGATGACTCGCCAGGTACACGGCACGACACTGATCCGGCTTCTTGAGCAGTTTACTTCCGTGAAGGGCGGCCTTCGTGATGAGCGTATCGTAGTTCTCCCTGGAGAACTTCTCCGAACAACCCGATAACGCTCCCGCAATCGTACAAATCGCTTGGAACTGACTCCTCGAGTCCGATATACTCTCCTCGTAGACGGTGAAAGCTTGCGCGAAGAATTCGTACGACACGTCTTCGTTCTCGCACTGGCTGGCGACCTGAGCGCAGGATACGAACAGCCGGAGCACGAGGTCCGGGACGCCCGGGGCGGAGACGCGGGTGTAGAGGGAGGAAAGTGTGGTATGCATGAACTTGTACACGGCGGAGGATTGCGACGCGTAATCGTCGTTGGAAAGGTGTTCTTTCCGTTTGAATGATCGTGCGAGCTTGAGCGACTGCGTGAGGAGCGCCGGAGTGGTGTATTTCGTCCGCTCGATGCCTTCGGCGAATGCTGTCCGTGCTTTTTGCAGTAGCTGAAACTGTGTCGTGTTGTCTGGCCCCTTGATGAGGTGCAATATCCGCGCCAGCCAGCCCTGTTCTTCGACAGTCTCGTCCGTCTCCACGGCGCCACGGCGTACGGGTCCGCCGGGGTAACCGGAAGGCGCTTGCATGCCTTCCTTGACCAGGACGGACAGAATCTGCAGTACGCCTTCCAGATTCTGCGCGGTGGTGATCTTGGTCTCGTTGCGCAAGAGGCTGCGAGCAACCTCGCCAGCAACGGATCGTCGGGTAGGGTATGTTTGCTGTTGGAAAAGAGGTGCAAAATTAGGTAGAGCTAAGGCTGTGAAAAGGGAGGAGTATGCTTTGACGGGTGCAAGGAGCAAGCTAAGAAGGTTTGATTGTGCAGGTTGGGAGTGCAGGTCCGCCGAGTTCTGGAAACGGGTGACTTCTTTCGTCGCATAGTGCAGGACTTGGTCGACGTAGTCCAATCGTTCTGGGTAGATACTGAGGGCGAGATTGACGAGCGAGACCAGCAGTGCTGTGATGTCCTGAATTGGGAGTCGCTGCATGCTGACAAGGTGAACGACTTGCTCGTAGAAGACCTCGAAGAGCTTAACATTCTCCGGTATCGCACGGTGCTTGCTACTGTCGCCGTTTGTGTGTGTCTCTGATGGGTTGTCCACCAGGGTCGTGGTTTGTGAAGGAGCACCAGAGGTTGTCGATTCTTCTGATGCGCGCACAGTTTCGTCGTCCGCAGCACTCTCACCGTTCTCCTCTGTCGACTTGGCACCGTCTTCTTGCGAAGCCTCTTTCGACAACTTCAGCTTCTCCATCAGCGCACCCACGGACTCCTCCTCAGTCTTGTGACGCTCTTCAGACGTCTGTGGCTCCGCTTCACGCGCGGCATACGAAGCCAGACGGTCCATGAGTCCGATAACAATGGCTTTGATGTTGACGTGAGGGTTTAGTCTGGCGGTCGCTGCAAGAATCTGATCCAGTGTATGCAAGTGGAACTCGTCCGGGAAGACTTGGGTGATGACCTCCAGCAGATACTCCTGCGCTAGGACATCCCGACACTGCACCACTTGCTCCAATAGTGGTTGCAAGATGACGTTCCTGTAGCTGTCCAAATCCACGAGCTGACTTAACCGAACGAGGTTGCTGCCCACCAGCAGCTGCAGCTCTTGCCTTTCCTTCGTCCGCTGCTCCCTTTCCCGCGAGTGACCCTGATGCTGTAACCGCACCCACAGCTTGTTCATCTCCACGAAGTTGGTCAAGATGAAGCTGATGCTGTCCTGCAAGTTGCCCTCCGGTCCATCTCCCATTCCCGTCGGTAACGAGTCGCGCGCCTGTCCGCTGAGGAAGTATCGCAGGAATAGACCTCGAATGGGATGCTGCACCCCCCGACTCATCTCCATCATGTCCTTCATGATCTCCTTGACTGGCGCATCCTCTATGCCCATATATACCGTGCCGACTGTGACCATCAAATACAACCTAGGGACGATGTTGCCGGCATATTGTACCAATTCGTAGAGGTCGGCAAGGTGATTGACCGGGTGGGAGTCGCGGAGGTATACCGAGAGATGGCGTAACGCATCGAAGACGGACATGTACAACTCGTAGTATTGCTTCGGACCCAGACTGCTCGTTCGAAGCTCGGAGACCAGGGTTGAGCTGGGAGATTGTCAGCCTGACGATACGTAGTGAGGGACGCGCTTGTACGGCGCGTATGGTGCTTATGCCGTACCTGCACTTGAGCGCATCCATCAGTTTGCCGGGCGTCTCCAAGCACCGTCGCATCAAGATTCCCTGCTGGCGCACCACGCCCAAGGCATCCTCCAGCAGCCGTGCCTGGTCCTCCACCGGAGGTGGCGGCGACGAGGCCGCCATGGTATCCCCTTCACTGAAAACCCTTCAGGCCAGAGGTGTTATTAGACACTATCGGAGAGGTGCAAAGGAGCGAACGGCGCTGACGACATTGAGGTGAAGGGTGGTGATACGCAAGCCCTCGCGTCTCAATGGCGGGATGAAGGTGGTGTCTGGGCTGGATTTTGTATGCCTCAGGCAGATGTCGATCCTGGAGAAGGGACACGTCCGACACTTCAACCAACACAGCTTGGAGCTTGATCCAACGACAACAACAACAAAAACCAAGCGATCGACATGGCGACCTCCAAGACCAAATACTCCGTCCTCCTCCCCACCTACAACGAACGGCGCAACCTGCCCATTATCACCTGGCTCCTCGCCCAGACCTTTTCCGCGCACGACCTGGACTGGGAAATCATCATCATCGACGACGGCTCCCCGGACGGCACGCAAACCGTCGCGCAACAGCTCATCAAAGCCTACAACACCAAAGCCGCCGAGCGCATCGTGCTCAAGACGCGCAGCGGGAAACTCGGCCTCGGCACGGCGTACGTGCACGGGTTGCAGGTCGCGAAAGGCAACTTCGTCATTATCATGGACGCCGACTTCAGCCATCACCCGAAGTTCTTGCCAGTAATGATCGAGAAGCAGAAGCAGGGGGACTACGATATCGTGACCGGGACGCGGTATGCCGGGGACGGCGGAGTGTACGGGTGGGATCTGAAGCGGAAGCTGGTGTCACGAGGCGCGAACCTGTTTGCCGATACCGTGCTGCGGCCGGGAGTCAGTGATTTGACGGGAAGCTTCAGGTTGTACAAGAGGGAGGTGCTGCAGAGGGTGATGTCGTCGACGGAGAGCAAGGGTTACTCGTTCCAGATGGAGATGATGGTCCGGGCGAAGGGGATGGGTTACAGAGTCGCCGAAGTGCCTATCAGTTTTGTGGACCGGGTATATGGAGACTCTAAGCTTGGTACTTCGGAGATTGCGGAGTACCTGAAGGGTGTCATCAATCTGTGGGTGAAGGTATAGGTAGAGGGATGGAGGTGGGTCTGATAACGGGATTCAGCGAGGCGTCCCTGGCTGGTACGGTGGGTTTGGAGCACTGGCGTACGGTATGAATGCATTGATACACCTTACGGATAGTGAGATACACCAGGTTTTATCTTATATTGAGGACCGATGTCAAACGCAACGCAAGCAATGAATACTATCGACAGGGCTGAAGTTGGCCCTATGGGTAGCTGGTAACGCTGTCACATGATATTCACTAAATCCACCAATTGATGGAATCTCTGTCCGATCTTTGTATCTCTAGGACATGCCATACCTCCTAGACAACCAAAGGCCGTTACGTGGGCATGCTGCCGACTTGATATGGATCCGACTTCACCTTGGTTGACAGTAACGATGCGGGATCAACATCGACAGCCAAGCTCGGTGGAGAGGAAATCGTGGAGTATCTGAAGGCTGTCATCATGAAGGTATCCATGGACGGGACATAGATTCGGTAGCCATATGCAGCGAGGCGTCCCTGGTTGTGTAGGTAGGCATGGAGTGCTGGCGTACGTTATAAACGCGCTGATACACCTCGCGAAGATCGAGATGTACCAAGTCTAACCCTATGTCGAGGAACGATAAACGCAAGCAACGAGTATGGGCGAGTGATCGAAGTTTTCAGCAATCGGATATATACATTCTTTCTATACACTCGGCTCATCCCATCATCAAAAGACTCAAGCTCTAGTGCTGCACTAGCAGAGCAGTCATCAACAAAGCCAACTCCATCCCAAATGCGTCTATCCCCGAAAAGCCATTACCATCGCTAACCCACATGCCTCGCTTATCGTTCAGTCGCTAAAACCATGGTGAATCCTTCGTACAACAAAAGTCCACTCCGTCCTTCACAACTGCTCCGTCTCGTTCCAGCTCACAACATTGTAGCTGGTGGGGAGAGCCCTCAGAGCGAGGTAACCAGAGCCGGTGGCGGCAACGGCGCGGTTGTAGTGGTAGGCTCCTGTGCCAGTAGGAGCAGCTCTACCGTAGAGGTAGGCTCCGGTCCCACTCGCAGCGGCCCTGCCGTAGAGGTAGACCCCGGTACCACTAGGAGCAGCCCGACCGTAAAGGTAGGCGCCGGTGGCGGTTGGCGCGGCGGCGCGCTCGTGAATGTCTCCACCGGTGAGGTTCCAGGCTGCGGGGGCGGTGAAGGCGGCCTTCTTTGCTGCTTCGAGGGAAGAAATCGAGGGCCGGACTGGGTAGTGAGTGTGCCACATGCCGTCGTCGTAGTACGAGGTCGAAGACGGAGCCGGGATGGCCGTGGAGATGGAGACGACCGTGACGGTTAACTCGGGGGAGGTGATCGTAGTCGAGATGGTACTGGTGAGCGCGGAGGAGGAAGTGCCGCTCGCGGTGTTTGCGGTGCTGAGCGAGCTGGTCGTGGATGTGGTCGACGGGGCTGAAGATGCTTTGGTGGAGGATGATCTGCTTGACGAGACTGAAGTCGAAGCGGAAGGGTAGACCGTGACGGCCGAAACCTCCTGCACCGTGGTCGTAAAGCTTCTTGTCGTTCCTGGCAACGTCAAGACACTGGTCGACAAGCTGACGACGGTGGACGGCGTAACCTTCGCGCTGGAGACTGCGCTTGGAGTTTCGATGAGGGTGACGGACACAGTCGTCTCGGCTTTTGATTGCGACCCGGCGGACTCGGTGATGGTTTGGTAGACGGTCTGTGGCGCGACGGTCGTGCTCGCACCGCCGTCGACGTTGACGACGGAATAGCTGACGACGGCTTCTGGTCGTGGGAGGGCGTTGACGCTGAGCGCGAGATATGCGGTGGCGATCAAGGCGGAGGAGCGAGTGAATTGCATCTTGAGCGAAAGCTCAGGGTATCAACCGCAGCTCGGTGAGAAAGTTGGATAGCTCCGTTCGTTGTGGTACGGTTTTGATGATGGAGATGCTGTTCGATGGATGGAACGAGTTGAAGTTGAATAGCGAGGGTGATTGTGTTGCTGGATGTATGTACTGGGAGTAGGAAACAATGGCTCTCATGCCGAAGAGGCCATCCTTTATCTCTATGCAAGCACCCATCTTGGGTGGCTGGTCTTGGCGACGTTGAAATCATCGTGGGTGGTATTTTCCAAAAAGGAGGTTGGCGAGGTGAAACGGAGGCTGGGGGTGACGTGCCGCAATATACGCCAGCCATCGACGTTCATGACGATATGTACACACACTTGCGTAGCCCGGATGCAGGGTCCAATCGAGAGGAACATATAGAAAATGTTGCGGAATTATTAAAATCTTGGCACCGTGGCCTAATGGCTAAGGCATTGCTTTCCGGTTTGGATGTGGCAAAGACTGTGGTAAGCGTAGGACGTGTGCCAGACTGCTTCGGTCGTAAAACTAACCTCCTCCCAGGGTTCGAGTCCCATCGGTGTCGTAGAAATCATATACATTTCTTTGTTTTTTTTTCTTTTAACGCGTTTTCCTCCACCATGCTACGCTGTCGCTCACTGCGGCAGCGATCTTCTAGCCAGGCAACTCGATGACTTCTTACAAGGCCGGATGTCAAGCACTGCACCTTTTTGCCAACGCCCGTCGTGATGGACGGCCACTACATGGTAAACCTCCCTCGCTCTTCCAAAAGACACACGCTGAAAACTGCCTGCAGTATCCGCGCCCATGGTCCGTTACAGCAAGCTCCCTTTCCGTCTTCTGGTTCGGGACTATGGCGTTGACATTACATATACCCCAATGATCCTGGCCCACGAGTTCATCCGCTCGCAGGTGGCCCGGGACTCGGACTTCACCACCTCTGCCATCGAGCGCCAGCCGACGACGGACGGCGCTGAGCACGCGTTGATCGCGCAGTTCGCGAGTTCCGACCCGACCGAGTTCGCGCGGGCGGCGGAGATGATCGCGCCGTGGGTCGACGGCGTGGACCTGAACTGCGGCTGTCCGCAATCCTGGGCCGTGAAGGACGGGATCGGGTGCTCGCTGATGGAGAGACCGGATGCCGTCGCCGCCATGGTGAAGGCGGCCAAGGCCAGACTCGGCCCGGGCCAAAGCGTCAGCGTCAAGATTCGCATCCACAAGCAGCTTGCCCAGACTCTCGACTGGGTGAAGACGGTGGAGCAGGCCGGGGTCGACTATATTACTGTTCACGGCCGCACGAGAAGTCAAAGGTCGAGCACGCCACCGGACTACGAGGCCATCCGGACGATCAAGGCTCATGCGAATGTGCCCATTATCGCGAACGGGGATGTTTACAGCCAGGCCGATGTGCAACGCATCTCGAAACTGACCGGCGTCGACGGTGTCATGGCCGCTCGGGGGATTCTCGAGAACCCGGCACTGTTTGACGGCAGTGAGACGGTGTCCGTGACTTGCGTACGGCGGTTCCTGGGCTATGCCGTTCGGTACCCGATCCCGTTCGCTTTGGTGCTCCACCACGTCACCGAGATGACGCGACAGATGTACGGGATTGATAAGGAGAAGAGGCGTCGGCTGACGCAGTGTCGTGATTTGATCGACTTGGTGGATTTTATGGATCCGCTTGACGCTGAGGAAGGATGACCGTCACCTCTGCACAGCCTATCCAACAGCCGTGTGTGGGTGCCTCTGAGTTGGCATCCTGCGGAACCCACAAAACTGCAACTGCCAGAATCCGGCACGGCGTTAAATGGTGACCATGGCGGTGCGGTCAGGACCTACGCGCCTATCGTTCTATCCGGCCACAGTCACGACGCAGAGTGGGTGTTTCAGTCCTCGATTTCTATAAAGGAAAGGGATTCGGAGCATTCGAACACCTGCTGTCCACTCTCGAGAACACGCGATATGGCGTACATTCCGGCCTACCGAAGCCTTCGAGCGAGCAAGTCTGCACTAGGACGACGACAGCGAGATGGTCCTGCAGAAGACCGTCAAGGCTTTGATGCGTGCGACACGCCCGGAGCACATCCACAGCGATCTAGCTCGCGTCGATACCGACGTGATGAGGAATGTCAACGGTGTCGAGTGACGGAACACGACGACGTCGATGGTGAACGAAGGCTAGTCAGTGTGGCTCCTAGTCGCTGCCGTACAGCTCATCCTGGGAGCCTGCACTGTTAGAAAGGTCACAATCACGCCGTACGATGATCAAAGCTGCAGGGATATGAGTGGTACGGTAACACGGGCCACGCGCGAGGTCAAAGACGAACCCGGCCGATTTATTACATACATGCCTAGGATAAGGAAAAAATCACAAATGCCCTCACGATAAGCATTATGATTTTTCACGAACATGGTGCAAAATGTTGCGCTATTCGCCCCTGGATATCGACATTGCTGCCAGATTGTTGGACTACTTACCACGTGACCGAGCGCGTAAAGTGGTCGCGTTGTTAACACGTGGCAACCACGTCGGCGCATGGGTGTATGTCTCCTATCCTGGCTCTTGCGGACGTGAGACTTGTGGAAGTTGCGACATTTCCGAAACGAGTTGCTAGGCGACATGGTATTGATATATTTATCTTAGTACTGAAAAGCTTTGGTTGATCGCGCAGGTTTCGAGACTGATTTCTTGCAATGATGATGATGATGACAATGACGGGCGAGGATTGTGAGAATAATGGAACTTGACTTGACTCGACTACGCCGTCCGCCCGCCCAACCGACTTGCTCCAACAGAGGTGAAAGTCCCAACACGCGACGCCAGTACATGTATTTACGGTACAAACAAAGTGTGACCATGCAGCAAGAAGATTCGTAGGTAGGCCATGGGGACAGGGAGATGGGTTTTGCACAACAAGGCCGTGATGCGTGAGGTATAGCGAGGCGGCCGCAAACGGCGGTATTTCCCTCCCCCGTTCCACGCCACATCGCAGGAATGTCACTGCTCATCATCCGACATCATCATCATCAGCGATCCGAAAGACTTGCTGCGCACTTGCAGACTCTGCCGTGAGCTAAGTAACAAATCCACAACGGTAAGGTTGTGTTGTCCCTCGTTGGCCGTGTCATCACATGGAGAAGAAAAGGTTCGATACATTCTTCCTCGTCCTTTCTTCGTCGACGGGTTGCGGGCATATTCAGGGGTGACATAATAATAACAATAAGCTGCGGTCTGGTCCTGTTTTGATCCTGCACCCAGTGCACCGTTGCTGGCCGCCCCAATCATTATCGGTTTTATTACTCGACGTTTGGAGAAATAAAAAACGCTTCCCCCTCGCTCCCTGTGGCCTGTTCCCGCCCTTCGCCGGCCTTCCGGCTGTCTGTGCACCCCGGACACGACAACCGACACCTCCCATCTTCTTCCATCCTCCATCCTGCGCAAGTCGCTCGGCCTCATCCTTCCCCCGATCCCACCTACACACCAACCACCCCCTCACATCGATCCATCAACGGTGCAGGCACCCTCACTCCGTTCCGGAGCAAACCCATCACCGAGCGCAAACCGCCATCGCAGCCGCGTTTTCCGTCTGGCAGAGGCACCGCCATCGCCAAGCCCTTTCAGAAAAAACCTTGCGCAACACTCTCGGGATCGCCGCGTTCACATCGCTTCATCGACCACCGCGTCGGACAGGCCACGACATACTCTCGAGCCTCTCGCAGACTGCGCACCTCGGCGATACCCTCCACCCAAAACACCCCGAAAGCCCTCGGACCTATTCACTTAGTGTCCCGCAAACCCGTCGTCACTCTCGGCCGAAGGTGAAAAACGACCTCCGACCGCGCCACCTTCACCGCGTCACGAAACCCCCTCCTTACTGTACCGTCATCCGCGAAACCGCATTCGAGCCTGCGACACCACCTACAAAACCATCATCGGGCAAGGACGCCTGCGAGCTCATCATCACATCACCATCCGTTCCTTGCGCAACAGTTCTGCTGCATGATAGGCGAACAGTAGACCAGGCATCACTCGACACCTGGGTGCCGGTCCTTGTTGGTGCTGAAAGCGCGAAAAGGTGGGCGGCGGACAAGACACCGTCAGCGGAGCGACTTGACTAATCCATACCAGGTTGTGTACGCACACCCTTTCGTGCCGTAGTCGCCTGCTCCAAGGACATGCCAGCCTTCTACCCACAACGGGTCCTGGGAGGCCAAACACCACTCACCCCGCCTGATTCCGGTTCGGGGTACGCCTACAGCACGATGCACTACCCCCAGGACCCGTACGTGCCGCACCAGGCTTTGGGTCAAGTTCGGCAAGACAGCGCCTACGACTATCAGCAAGGCTACATGCAACCAGCAGTCGCACCAGCTCCACCACCATATCAGTATCGGCCGAGCAGCTTCCAAGCGACAAACAGCTTGCCACCGATCCAATCCTACTACGAGCCCATGGGTGCGCCGATCCTCCCGCCTCTTCGCATCCAAGATCGCGTGCCCTTTGGCGACGACTATCAGTTGCGTCTCCAGCAGGAGCAGCAAAGGCAGGCAGTCAAGGACGAGAAGCCAACCGGCGGCGTCTCCGCCAAGCTCGACTATGATATGGACCGCATGACGGATTTTGTCGCAGAGGCAACTCAGTCCATGTATGCATATCACCTGTCCCCCATCTGCGTCGCAGATATTGACATGACTCGAAGTTTCCGTCACAGCATGACCAGTCCGTTCTCGTTCCGTAAGTGGGTCCACCAGGTGCTTTCGGCGACAAGACTCCCGTCGGCCACGATCTTGCTCAGCTTGCATTATCTCAATGACCGGGTGGCAAACTATCCGGATTCGATCACGACCGGCGAGAACCAGATCTACCGCCTTCTCGCAGTGGCTCTGATTCTCGGGAGCAAGTTCCTGGACGACAATACCTTCATCAACCGCTCATGGTCTGACGTCACTGCGATCAAGGTGACTGAGCTCAATCAGCTGGAGATGAAATGGTTGAGTCTGATCCACTACCAACTGCATGTGGATCCTACAGCACCAAACGGCGTACAGGCATGGCTCGAGGCGTGGCACGAGCACGAGGCGAAGAACGTCGCCAAACAACAGTCGGCCAGGCTCTCACCACTCGACACCAACGTCCACCGTCACCAAACCCACCGTGATGACCGGTATTCACCCTATCCGTCGCCGTACAGCGCATCGACCCGTGCGTACGACACGCCGCACTCGTCCCGCTCGTCGCAGTATACCGGCGCGCCGTACAGCGCCGATCCGTGGGCGTCAACCGAGCGCCACGCCTTCGACGAGTTCTACAAGCGCCAGCAACGCTACCCCACGCTGACCGAGATCGACGACGTCAACCGCCGGTTGTCGGAGGAGCGCGCCCGCCAGTCCGCGTACGCGTACCCGCAGCCCGCTCAGCCGTCGTACTACCAGCCGCCGGCCTTCACTCCGGCCTGGGATCAGCACGGCTGGAACGGCGCGCACGGCTACGACTGCAACTGCTCCATGTGTGCGTATCAGCACCATTACCGCCCATACCCGATGTCCTCGAGCTATGCGGCTCAGACCGTCATGGGCTAGTGACCCCTGACGTCTTTCCTACCTACCGTGTTGCAGCACAGCGCGCCACACTCACCGTAGATTCACTCTTCTCACCTTTTTTGCAGCGTTCACGCGTTTGAAAAAAAAAGTTTCTTGCCTGGACTGGAGGAGTCCGACTGTTTCTTGATCTTTCTCGCCCGAGCCACTTGCTTTGCTTACTCGCTTCCTTCGACACCTGCTTCTACTCTAACGACCTTCGGCGCCTTTCACGACATTTTCATCTTACTTCGACTACGAACCGCGCAGCGCCCTGACCGTCAACACCACGACGCTTGGACAGCGCAGCAGCGGGAAAATTCACTTGGTGATAGACTTTTTGCTTTTGCTTTTGCTCCCTTTTTTTGCGCTGGGCCTGGCGTGGGGCTTTCTTCCTATTCTTTTTACTCGGGAACACAATTCTTGGCACACAGTGGTCTTTTCCCAGCGTTGATTTCTTCGCATCACGGGAAGGAGGGGACACATTTGGGGG
>Ga0268244_10000554_pt1 | contig 15434 bp, 16 predicted proteins | sample AgamicMgSfe_FD_200258 | JGI IMG/M metagenome (GOLD analysis project Ga0268244, IMG submission 200258) | Agave microbial communities from Guanajuato, Mexico - Mg.Sf.e (v2) (version 2) | ecosystem: Host-associated > Plants > Phyllosphere > Phylloplane/Leaf | place: Guanajuato, Mexico | collected... | reverse complement strand
GTAATTCCCACTTCCCAAAAGGATGGCAACCCGGGTCTCTCAAACCACTACCCTCAACTCCGGCCCTTGAACCGCACCAAAAATGGGAACTGAATCCCAAGACGGCGAAAGGCCTTCGCACGAGAGCAGCGCCGCAGCCGAGCACCCCATCCATCACACCACCTCCTCCACCATGGAGAAGCAAGTCCGCCAACGACGCGCCGACCGATCCGACCCCTTCGGCGACGAATCCCCGGATGCGGAAATCAAGTACCGCACCATGATCTGGTGGCAGGCGACGGTGATCATGATCGCGGAGACGGTCAGTCTCGGCGTCCTCTCCCTGCCAAACGTACTCGCGAGCGTCGGGTTGGTCGCCGGTCTCATTCTCATCGTCGGGCTGGGCCTCATCGCGACGTATACCGGCTATGTCATCGGCCAGTTCAAGATGGCGTACCCGCATGTGCACAATATGGCGGACGCGGGCGAGGTGCTGCTGGGCCGGGTCGGGGGGGAGGTCTTTGGAGTCGCGCAGACGGTGTTCCTGAGTTTCGGCGTGGGGTCGCATGTGTTGACGTTTACGATTGGGATGAATGCTGTTACTGGACATGCTACTTGTACGATTGTCTGGGCTGTGGTTGGGTCGGTGGTTATGTTTGTTTGTACTCTGCCGAGGACTCTGCGGATGGTGTCTTACCTGGCGCTTGCATGTGAGCAGATGCTGGAAGATGCCTTGCACTTTGACTACAGGCACAAGCTGACCGTATTGTAGCGTTTGTTTCGATCGTGTCCGCGGTGATGATCACCATGATTGCCGTGGGAGTCGAACGAACGGATCCCGTGGCTCAGGCGACGGTCACGACGGGCTTTGCATCTGCATTCGCGAGCGTTACCAACATCATCTTCGTACGTATATCCAGGAGACCGACTGCTCTCCATGCCTTGATCTGGTTTTGTTACTTGACCCTGACATTCGACGCTACCAGGCATATGCCGGACATCTCGCCTTCTTCAGCTTCATCTCCGAGTTGAAGGACCCGCGGGACTTCCCCAAAGCGCTGTACCTCCTGCAGATCTGTGCCACGATCATCTACATCGTCGTCGCGGTTGTCGTGTACCGCTACGCCGGTTCCGAAGTCATGTCGCCGGCGATCGGTTCCATCCAAGGCGTAGTCAAGAAAGTGGCGTACGGCATCGCTTTGCCGACTGTACGTGCCAACATCAGACTCGAGATCAACGTGCAGAACGGCGTTGCTGACTGAGCATCGCTTTGGTAGATTATCATCGCCGGGGTCATCTACGCTCACGTCGCCGCGAAATACATCTACGTCCGAATGTTCCGCGGGACGAAGCACATGTCGAAGAACACCTTTCTGGCCGTGGGCTCCTGGATCGCGATCATCGCCACGCTTTGGATCATCGCCTTCGTCATTGCGGAAAGCATTCCCAGTTTCATGGATTTGCTTTCTCTCATCTCGTCTCTGTTCGTGAGCTGGTTCACGTATGGACTGAGCGGTTCGTTGGCGCATGTGGGTCCGCAAGTATTGAGAGGATATGGCTGACGGTCTGTTAGGTGTTTTCTGGCTATTTCTCAACTATGGCCAGTGGTTTCGGACGCCGAGAAAGGCGAGCTTGACGGTTGTCAATGTACTCATCTTCCTCCTCGGCGCTGCGATATGCGGCATTGGGTTGTATGCTAGTGGGACGGCCATCCATGAAGATGCTGGGAGTAGTAGCAGCTGGAGTTGTGCAGACAACCAGTCGGGTGGTTAGGTCGACAGAATACGTAGAGAAGCAAAGGGAGAGAGATGGATGATGATGTTCAGTCGTTGTTGAGATACGTCTGTCACATGATCGTCGCTGCAGACACGTGATAGAGCATGACGTGTGCGGAGTCGAGGTGCGACTGCCAGCCTCAGGCATCCCATGTCGTTTCCCGGTTGACGGGGACACGACTGACGACTGCCCGCATGTGACCAACTTTCGACCTCTTGACCATCTCCATCTCCCTTCTCACTCTCACCAACCCTCTTCCACAACAACCACCAGACATCAGACACCAAAAGCAATTCACTCCCTCTCACCCACCAAACCAACAGCAAGAATGTCTGCACAAGGCGGCGCCGGTGCCGGGAAGGTGAGCTATCCGGTTCCACCGCATGGGTCCAAGAAACCCTGGCTAATCCACTTGCGCAGGAGGACTACGCCGACAAAGGTAACCCTCAGCATCCAGCACGCTGATCAACCGAATGACGGCTGCTGATCTACGATACGAACACAGGCCTCGATGCCATTGAGAAGAAGGTCGGCGCTCAGACCGGACACCAGATGGACCCGAACAAGGTAAAGCAGACAGCTTCCGCCAGCGTCAAACTAACCCCCAGAAGTCCAAGACTGACAAAGTACCGTCACAGATGCGCAGCACCAACGAGAAGATCACCGGTATGTCAACATTGCCCCGCCGAACCGACGCTCATACGACGACTGTGACTAATAGGTGGGGACTACAGACAAGGCTCGCGGCATGTTCGAGAAGGCCACCGGGAAGAATGTACCGGACAAGGTGTCGAACTGAGAGGACGGGCATAGTCATGCAGGAGTCGACGACGAGGGTCGGATGACGGTGGTAGATATACATCCTATGATTATGACTACTATGCGATTCGACTTGGCCTAGGGCTTAATTGCGAACTGCGTTCAGATACCTACACAATGGTTCCCCAGCGCTACTGCTTCAGTCTCTCGTTGTCATGTGCCAACCTGACGTGCATCTCCCACGCACCCAATGGAAGCGACATACGGACCAAATTGAACTAGCAAATGACCGATAATCTCAGCAGCAGAAAACCGAAACAAGTCTCTGTGGATCAGGCCGATGGTATGCAACATCAAGCCAAAATCCTCGTATCAAGACAGGGGTATTCGTATATTGCCATTTTCCCAAACGCCCAAGCCGCCCACACAATCCGCTCCAATCTAGACCAAAGTGTGTATCATCTAACCAGTCATCAAGACGTTAAAAAATCCAATGCGTGTTCATCTAGATGGTCAGACATGCAGATGGACAGATCGATCGATAAAATCGCGTATATCGCTCAGCAACACATCAGCTTCGACCAGAAGCTCCGTTGCCGTGGCTTATCGGATGGTTGACGCTGTGGATAACTTCCCGCACCGGACGGTATCGTCTTCTCGTCCGAAGGCGGTAAAGGTTCGAGCGGCTGCGTGCGGGCGCTGGACGTGGGTAATGAAGGTTTGATGCCCTGGGCGTGATCCTGGCGCGCGTCGCGCACTCTTCTGACCAGGACTAGCATGAAATGTCAGTCACCACCGCCCGCTGAGGCAACAATGTCCTGCCCACTCACGCGCAAACGTCTCCTCGATATTCACCATCTCCCTCGCGCTCGTCTCCATAAACCCATACCCCCTCCTCTTCGCCCACTCCAAGCCCTCGCATGCCCCGACCTGCCGCATCCCCTGCAAATCGCACTTGTTCCCCGCGACGATGCACGCGGGCAGCACGCCGCCGGCCTCCAAGCGCGTGTCGCGCTCCACCTCGATCATCTGGTCGAAGGACTCGAGCGCGCCCAGCGAGTCGGCCTGCGTGATGTCGTACACGAGCAAGAAAGCGTCCGAGCGCAGGTTCGAGGCCGACCAGAGGCCCCGGTATTCTTCTTGGCCCGCGGTGTCGGTGAGCGAGAGGGAGTAGGTTACGCCGTCGATGGTGCGGGTCACGGAGTAGGAGTCTTCGATCGTGGGGTCGTATCTGGGAAGTTATCATGTCGTCAGACGCGAGGGACTTCCACCATTTACTCACGTTCATGGCATGTTGAATCCTGATGTGATTAATAGGAGGAAAAGGGAACTTACTCGTGTGTCCATTGACTGCGCACCAATCGCAGTGTGATTGACGATTTCCCACACCCTCCGTCACCGCACACCGTGATCGAGATTTTGTTTGAGCCGTCCATGATCTCTTGTCTTTTCTCTCATACACCCACCAACACGCGCTCGTCTCCGACTGAACGAGAAAGCCCCAAATGCTGCAAAGTCGATCTCGCCTCGCGAGGCCTCCTACGCGGTCGAAAAGATGACGCGCAACCTCAGCGCCGAGGACTTCTTTTTGTTGTTGTTATTATTTGACGTAGCATGAACGCGAAACGACCCCGATCTATTCAATCGACTCCGCCCGCGTGCAGCTATGTATGTTTCGTCCAGGGATCTTCCACTCGGCGGACGGCTGGAGACCGAACCGAACGACGGAAAAGCTGGCGGAGGACGGCGACAGGCGAGGCACCGAACAGACAGCAGGGGATGAAGACGGGACGGTATTGGATGTGATAGAATAGTTAAGGATGTATCGGGGACAATGGGAATTATTACAAAATACAAGATCACGAAGCACGAGAGACATGTCATCGAGTCCCACGAAGCAGGAAACGGCGCAAACCCTTTTCTTGATTGTTGATCGAAGATTGATGATGGCAGGATGTACGGGCGGCGACTGTTTTCTAATCAATTTGACCTCCTACTAGATGTCAATGTGTGTGAAAGGGGGCGCGTACCTTTACCGCTCTCCGGCTCGGGTCGATGAGAAACGTTAGAGCAGTTTTACCGCCCATGACGCACGTGACTCATCACCAGGAAGAGCAACAACATTGAAGGCACATCAACATCCTCCCCTATATCCCCCATATTTCTGTCCGCGCTTAGATGAACCATAATGCATGACAGAAGTGGTGAATGTCGAAGACGAGAAGCGGCGATACGACTTGACCACACCCCGTACACTCGGGTTTCTTACTCCGACAGATCACGTGAGAAGCATGCCCAACACCACCTGCAGTCAGAATGTATACGCAGAATATATACACACATCACGAGAGGAGAAACCACCACCCCCTCCCCATCCTCATCCCATCTCTCCTCTCACTCTCACTCTCGCCCCATCTTGCCCTCCTTCAGCCTGCAAACCCAATACTAGTGCCATCAACAGGTGCTTCCCCCTTACAAACAATCCCTTCATCATCAATCGTGGCGGTCTCTCCACGCCTCGGAACCAGACACCCCATCAACCCATCCTTCACACTGCAAAAAGGACCACAATAAAAGGGAACAAACAAGTAGGGAAAGAGAAAGAAGAAAAAGAGAATGAAATCGCCAGTAATGTTGGGTATATCGAGCAAGCCAGCTAGGGAGCGAGAAATCCATCCATCCAGCCATCCATCCATTCACGAGGCAGGAACAATCCGCCGAAAAATTCCAAAGGTCTTCTTTGACGACGGGGCAAAGGTACAGCCGAACACCATTTTTTTCGCCATGCAGCTCCCCAGAACGAGGAGGTAATCCTTCAATCAAGCCAGGATCAATCCGGCTCAACCCCCTCCTCAATCCGATCCGGCACGCCGCTCGCGCCCTCCATACTCGCCGCATGGCCGTCGGGCAAGACGGGGCGGACCGCCTTCTCCCTCTCCTTGGTGGTGGCGGTGGGCGTGGCGCCATCCTCGGCGTTCACGTTCCCGTTTGGGGGAGGACCGCTGGGTGATTCCATTTTCAGCACGGGCTGCGTCGCCGTCGCGCCGGCGGACAGGCCGGATGAAGGGTGGCGGGGCGAGGCCGAGGCGCGCGAGGCCTTGTCGGACGCAGCGCCGCCGGAGTGGACGGAGTGCTGGGAGGAGGTGCGGGGGGAGACGCGGCCGTTCTGGATATCGAAGTGTTAGCGGTGTTGGGTTCTGGATCATTGTTTTGGCAGGGATGACTCACTAGTTTCGCCCACCTCAAGCCACAGCTATTGCACAGATCGCGCTGCCCACTCGGGCCTCGCCGCCACTCCGGCGTGACTTTCGTGTGACAGTTCGCGCAGTCCTTCTGCATGTTCCCCGCGCCCTTTCGCCGTTTCCGCTTCTTCTTCGCCGCGATCAACGACTGCACTTCCTCGGCGAGCATGCGGTTGCGCTTCTCCAACTGGCGGATCTCGTACTGCCACGAGCTGGACTTGGTGGTCTTGAGCTCGTCGAACAGGTTGTCTTCGGACGCGAGGGACACGTCTTGGTGGCCGATGAGCAGGCCGTTCTGCCCGGACAAGGTCGCGGCCGAGCCGTCGGTGTTCATGAAGCGGCCGCCCGAGACGCCCGAGTTCGGCGTCGCTTCGCCGTTCTGGGGCGTGCCTTGGTCGACGGACTGGATCGACTCGGAGGAGTTGCGTTCATTCTTAATGATGCTGGGTCGGAGAGACGAGGTGTTGCCGCGGGAGAACTTGATCAGGCGGGTCTGGGCGAGGATGAAGGTCGGTTTCTGGCCTTCGGTCGCGTCGCCGGGATATAGCGTCGTGAAGGCCGACAGCACCTGCCCTCTCCGGTTGATCATTTCATGCTTCACCGACGCCTTCTTGCCCGTTCGCGCGTGCTCCAATATCCGTCCGAACTCCATCTTCGAGTCTGACCGCATGAGCGACTGTATGCTCACCCCCACGAGCTCGTCCGGCTGTCGGTCCAGCAGCTGGCGCACGTTCGATGACACAAACAAGAACATGCCCGACGTCGACATCTTCGTCCAAAGCTCATTTTCGCCAATACCACCCGAACTGTTGATGTCGTGCTTGCTAAGCGTATAAACCGGCCTCTCGCGACCGACGAGGATGATGGATTTCCGACCCTTACCTTGCTCCGTGTGCAGCGACCCATGCCCTTCGAACCACATGTATCCGCTGTTCTTCCGCCGTATCCGGAACACCAAGTTGACCGAAGCGCCGGAAGAGGTGTCCTTCAATTCCCGCGTGACAGGAACGATGTCACTGGGATGGCACACCGAACTGAGCGCGGTGCCGATGATCTCACTCGGCTCATACTCCAGCACGCGCAGCGCAGAAGGCGAGACCCATTGGAACAGACCTTTGAGCGACAGCACGTGGACCACGTCGTCGGTGTTCTCCAGCAGCACCTTATCCCACATGCGCTTCGCGTATTCCGACTCGCCAGTGCTGATGGCCGTCAGGATGGCCGAGACGTCGTCGCGCGGCACCGTTTGGCCGAGGTCGGCTTTCTGGGATGCGTCGGGGGGATTCATGACGTAGCGTGGCATGGCCATGCCTCGCTGGTAGTTGATGGAATACGAGCCGTCTGCATTGAGCCACATGTCATCAGTCAGCCGACGATATAACGTTTCGCAACGTAGAGGCAGTCAAGTCCAGCCCGAGGCAAGCTGTGAGGGACACGCGGGAAATTGCAAGCCCCTCAGACGATGTACTTACCGGCGTTCTTGTTGGTGACGGCATTCGGCTGCTCAACGAGGTCCACCTGGAAGCCGACGAAGAACTTGACCTGATCAGTATCCCACGAGATGGGGATCATAGTGAGCAAGTTCATGAACGGCTGACCGCCGCGTCGGTAGTTGATGAGGGATATCTGCGCTTCGCGACGCAAGTTGATCATATTCTTCAGATACAGGACCGAGTCGTCGTCGACGTACTTCCGCCGCACGCCCGCCGACACGTTCCCATCGGGAGACTGCAAGAAACGACAATTGCGGCCCAGGATCATGTGCTTGGTGTAGCCCGTTAGCCGCTCGAAGTTGTCGGAACAATACACAATGGGAAAGTCGTCCTTCTCGGCATCGCACACCACAAACGCGCAGGAGAGATCTACGGAGCCGATGTCGATTTCGGGGTTCGGTCGGGTCGCCACGCGCATCTGGTGGACAAGTCAGCGATGGTGCGAGTAAGTGAGGGGGTTTAAGAGGTTGATATATTACCAATACGCCAAGCATGTCGAACCCTGTGGAGGAGTACGCGTTCTTGTACGCGGATTGCATGTGCGGCCGACCGACCATGGTCGAGGGCCAGCCACCCTCTGGAGTCTCCCACTGAAAGCCCTGACTGTTCGGGTTGTAATTCTTGGGATCGACAGGAAATGGCCCGTTGATGCCGTCGAACCCCCGGCCCACTCCACGATCTTGTTGCGAGCCCGGCTGTGGATTTTGAGGTTGACGTGCGAAACCGCCGTGGCTGGTTTCGTGCTGGGACGTCTGTTGCTTCGTGTTGTTCGGCTGCGACGTGTGGTTCGGCTGGCTCGTTGGGGTTCCCGCATTCGCAGGACTCCCCATATCTCCACGTTGCAGACTTTGACTTCGCGACGGGTGTCGCACCGTGTTGCTACTGGAGTTCGAATTCTGGGCGCCGTATTGGATGTTCATGCCGCTGCCGCCACCGCCCTGATCTTGTGTCGAGGCTGTGGCGGCGGAGGGGGCGAGGTTGTGCTGACCCATCGAGTGCATCGGTGAGCTCATGATGGAGTTGCTGAACTGTGGCTGGTTGTACAGATTTAGACCCATCGTGTCGCCACCCATCGCGCCACCCATCGTTTGATCCACGTTGTAATCCATGGGCATACTCATGCCTGGATCCATGAAAGGACTGTTGATGCCCAACTCCAGGCCGGTCTGAGGTTGCGCGGGGGAAGCGAATGCCGAATTCCCCACCATCATGGTATTATATCCCGAGGTAGTGTTTGGGAAGCTCGTGTTGAGCGCCAGATCACCCGAGTGCCGCTTGCTTTGACTCGCTCCGTTCTGGGTTTGCCCTTGCGCCGCCCCTCCGCCCATCATGGCATTTTGACCCATGTTGGCGCTTGCGTCGAAGCCATACGTGCCCATCGACGCGGCAGGTGAGCCTCCATTGTAGTCCATCATCGCTATCCGGCGCATTTCCGCATCCATGTGATTCGGGCTGGTGCCGTACTGCTGCTGTGGCTGTTGCTGTCCACCCTGCGGACCGCTCTGCCGCCGCATCGCCTTCGCGTTCTGATTGACGATCTCCTCGAGCGATTGCCCGCCCACCATCCCATCGCCAACACCATCTGGGCCCATCATGATGCTCTCGTTGCCTCCGTACTGGTTGGTCTGCGCCATGGGGGAGCCATCGTACCCACCATGGTATGAGAAGCCATTCATCCTCGTCGGCCTCGACCTGCCCGGAAGCAGGCCAGCCTACCGTCCGCGTGCTCGGTCAGATCTCCCTTCCGCGTCGTGATGCAGGCCACGCGTGACGAAGGGCCTGTCGGCTTGGGCAGGCAACCAGGGGAACCCAGGCGGGTTGCCGAGCTTCGCATGTGTGGTATAGTTCGAGCGCGACTCGGTCGGGGGGTGTAAGAGGATGGAAAGGGATCTATGATAGCATCCACACTGCCCTCCCAAAACGGGAATTGTGGGAAGGTGAAGTACGGGGATAGAGATGCCCGGTTCCGCGATTCCGCGACTGTTTCCCTGCGCTGCGATCGGGCAGATGCAGCGAGCCCGATGATCTGGGAGTGGAAGTCGATATGCAGGGCAGGGACGTGGAAGGGATGCGCAACGGTCGGTTTCCAGCAGTCGGTGGTCTCTTTCGTCGATATATGGTAGGAGTATCTGGGTGTAGATGGTTGTGTGGACGTACTAGGTAAGTGGTCGATGATGTTGACGAAGCGATCCGCCGTTTCGGTTTCCGCCGACCCGCCCACAGTGACACAGTCCCGTGATCTCTAGTCAGTTTTTCATCGGACCCGTCTCAGGCAGAAATTCATCCGTCTATATTATGTCATCCCGCCGTGATCGACCTCCGTCGGTCGGGTACTGTTCCGCGGAAGCAGCCGTGAAACCTCAGGCCTCGGCCTTTGTTGTTCGTGTCGCCGACGACAGACACCAAGCACAAGAAAGCGTGGGATGCAACCTGATTTCACGTGACATGAAAAGAAGGAGAAATGAATTGAATGGGGGTATATCACCAAACCTCAACTTCAGCTAGCGTGGCAACAAAATCCTACTCGCTATAACCCAAAGCATTCAACTCTTTCCGCACCCCTTCCTCCGTCCCAATCTTCAACACCTGCGTCCCTTCCAACTTCTCCCCGCCCGCCTGCCGCATCCGCAGATCGTCGATCGCCCGCAGCTTCTTCAGCAGCGACCGGATTTTCTTTTCCTCCGGCGAGCCGGCGCCGGGGCTCGTCACAGTGAGCTCGGGCGCGGGCTCGGGCGCGGTGGGTTTCGAGGCGGGTGGTGCTGCTGCTGCTGCAGGCCGCTGCTTGGGCGCGGGCGAGGAGGCGGTGTTGAGTGGTGGGGGAGGACCGCGGGGATGGCTGCCTTCGCGCCGCCTTGACTGTGGTCGTGGCGACTCGTAACCGGCTTTGGATTGACTCCTAGGTCGGTCCCTTCGATCCGGGCTGCGGGTTGGCGGTGCAGCCGTCGTGTTACCATTACCGTTCTCCGCCGGGGCCAAGCCGCCCGCTTTTGCCTCTGCATCCTTCGCCTTCTTCGCCTCCCGCTTCTTCTTATTCTTGAGCGAAGCCTTACTTAGATTCTCGTCGCCGTCTTGCGCCAAGCTGACCCCTCCCCCAGGAGCGGCACCAGGCGGCAGCCGAGGGTCAACCGTTTCGGCGCCGGGAACGGCGCGACGACGCGAGCTGGGGCCAAAGCCATTAGTCTCCGGCTCCTTGCCGGACATCATCTCCCTCACAAACGCCGCACCACCCTCGTCTTCGCGCTTGAAGGCCAAAGGCGTCGCGGTCCCACGTGCGCCCGGCGGTCTGTACGCGCCGGCGGGCTTGGATGGGGTCTTGACCCTGCCCAAAAGGTCCAAAGCCGAGGCATGCGGCGTGGACGCCGGGTGCAGCGGGTCCTCCAAGGGATGTTGTGTGGTAGTTTGCGGCCGCCACACAACGTGATAAAGTTCGTGCATATCCTCGTTGTACATCAAGCCCCCTCCGACATGCCAGATGCGCAAGCCGTTGTCCACTCGCAAGCGCGGGCTGGTGGTGGCGGTCAGGATGTGTCTGCCGTCCGGACTCCATTCGCAGGCACTGGCATTGCTCGCCTCAATGGTGCATACTTTTTCGTAGTTCTTCTCCAGGTCGTAGATGTCCATCTGACCAGCCAAGTTTCCAAAGCCGGCGACAATGACAAAACGACCATGGGGTGAGAAAAGGATGGTATTCCTCGGACCCAGATTGAAGCTGTGCGTCGCGACAGCCCTCTGATTGAAGATGGTCGTTTTCGCCGGCATGTAGCCATACACCACACCAAACTCTTTCGAGTTCGGCGACCAGGAAACGTCGTGGATAGGGCCCTCCTTATCAAGCTGGATGCGCGAGTCAAACCCGCCGTTGGCGCTCAGGATGTACATATTAGTTTCGCCATAGTAGCTCTTGTTGCTTTTGTCGACATCCGTTTGCGCCAGCACAATCAGACTTGTACCCTGCTGGTTCCACTTAAGCTGGACCTTGTCACCCTTGAAGAACGTCTTTTGCGACACGGGCTGCGCAAATTGCGGCACGTTGAACACCTTCACGGCAGCGGGTTGCCCTTTGCGTTCGGGCACAAAGACTGCCACCGACTGCGTCTCGCCCGGCGACACGGCAAAGTCCGAGACACCCTCCACGCGCAGCTTGTTCCACACAGTACCCAGATCCTTGCTCTCGTAGAACTGCACCTCATTATTGACGCAACGAGCACAGTACTGCTCGTCATGGGTGTACTGCAGATTCCAACCGGTTTGGTTCTTCTGCACGAACTTGCCCACCACATCTCTTTCACCGCTTTCGCCGGCGCTGTCGTCGATCGTGCGCCAGACCTTCAAATTCTTCGTCGCGTTCCCATACTCGTCCTTGGACGGTCGCTGCCACGTGATGATATAGGTGCCCGCGCGCGAGAAGCCGAGCTCGTACACATTGTCGGCGGGTAGTTCGGTGACCACGTGGCCGACGGATGCATCGACGACGGTGACCTTATCGGGAGACGCCCAGGCGAAGAAACGGCCGTCAGGCGAGTAGACACAGCACCGGAGGTTGCCTTCGGGGACCTGGAAGCCGGGCAATCGCTCGTACAAGGGTGCAGCATCCAGGATGCCAATGTGCTTGGAAGTGCGGTCTGGGGTGAATGTCAGCATGTGGGACGATGGTTGTGCGGTGAGAAGATAGACATACAAGCAAGCTGGGTTGGCTGCGACATGGCTAACGGCGTTTGAAGGTCGTCAATGTCGAGGATGTTGGTGATTGGTGTCCGTACGCGTTCGCTGCTTGCGCGAGATTCGGCGGCCTGGCGGGTGCGTTCTTTGTTGCGCTTGGGAGGATACTGTGGCTGAATGACAGGCAGTAACTGGTCGCTTGTGGCTGAGTTGAATAGCTAAATCCACCTCAGGAATCGGGGGGTTGTCAGCAGAGACAGTCGACTGAAGCGCGGGAGAATGGGCTTGAGGAGGAAGAAGGGTCAGGAGAAGTGTCACGGCGCGCGTGGACGACTTTGTGATGATTTTCCCGCCAAGAGTGTTTCGTCACCAAGGCGAGCAACATCAATGATCAGGCTACCTTACTCGAACAAATACCTGCAAGTATGGCATGTATGTGAATGTACATAACACAATGCTAGGAATGCCTATATATCTACCTTGTGGGCTATTCAAGGACTTCACAATGGAGATATTGATTCACAGATATGCTCACATAGGGATGTTGTGCCCTACCCGGCAGTGCTGAGGTACCGGAACCTTCGGCTTACGAATTGATGAGACTACATATGTATGGGGGACCTGAACGCGAGGACAGACTTGTGTGGGATTTGAGCGATAAACGACGTTTCCCTCCTAGCGTGTCGCAGACCGTTCGTCCTCCGCCCAGCCTGACCCTCTTCCAACCGTCTTGGACTGAATGCTCCGGCGCACCTGCACCCCTTCGATGTATTACGCGCTCCATCGCCTCGATTTGTGTGGGACCGTGGCTCCTTGGCCCTTCATAATGGCACATGCGAACCTCCGACTGGTTTCCATCCTTGATGAGCCTGTCTCAGCCACCAGAATAATCAATCCCCGACTTGAGCAAAGAATCGGTCTGCGCATGGCTGTAACCTTGGGCACCTGGCGTGGGTACCCGTCGTCCTTGACGACTTGAGCGCGTCCTTGGATCGAAATGAGTCTTCGATTGAGACCTCGCCGAAGGCTACGAGGATCCGATCCTCGATAAGCCTCACGTAGGCCGTCCTTCTGATTACGAACAAATCCGGCATCCGGCGAATGGGCTTGGATCCACACTCGCGTCCTGTCAGTATAAAGCGATAGCCAAGCCGACCGCTAAGATGTCACATTGTTCACGAACGAGCCATAGGATGGGCTCTCACGGCGAATGGTCTTTTGTGATCGGTGTGAGAAGCTCACTGCTTCTTGCCGTTTTCCTGATAAACATTGACGTCGAACAATTTCTTCACAAACCAAGAGTGACCGGCAACACTGCAGCCTGTCAACTGGCGCAGCCTCTCACCAAGGCTTGTGGGTACTCACGAGATAGGTCCTCCACGGTAGAACGGTAACACCTGATTCCTGGCCTTCCTTCTTCTTTCAATCTCCTCGAACAGAGTTCCCTTCTGAAACCCCACAACATCCTCCCCCTTCAGCAGCCCTGTGTTGACATCACTCGCCAATGCCCACAACCCCAGCGCATCCATCTGCCCTGACCACCCGTTCCGCCCTGCAAGCTTCACAATCTCCGAACGTGTGTAGTCTTTCTTCTCATCGACCTCGATGCCATCGAGCAACGTCTTCGTCACGGACACGGAGGGCACATGGATGTTGAGCGAGAAGAGACTGGTGTTTTTCAAGAAGAGATGTCGACCCACGGCGACGACGAATGCTACGGGAAAGTCAATGCCGAGCGCGAGGTTGCCTCGAAGGGAATCCTGCAGGCGGATCGTCTGGGTGTTGGGTGTGTCGGAGCGATTGGAGTACCACGCCAGTAGGCGGTGGAAGGGCGCTGTCATGATGGTAGATGATGATGGGTGATGGTGACGGACTCTCTTCGAGGGTCGGAGCGATTCGAAGCAGATTGGTATGCTCAGGCCGGAGGCAAATATATGTATCGCTAACTCCATGAAGCTTCGACTGCGTTCGATATGTACATTGACCCCGCCAACACGTGCTCAGATGTACATACAGGTAGGTGGCGTCAAACATCTCACTTCACCTTAAGCCTGCCTTGAACACATCTTCATCGATCTCGGCTCGAATACGCCCCGTATGAGCATCTTGGTAGAGTCAGTGATGAGAAGGGCTGTCCACGGGTAGGCGACGCTTGATGATCGCTCGCGCTGCCTGTCACAGACTCACAGCCCCTGAGCGCCTACGCCCCGCTGGCAGAACAGACCTACCGGTCATACGTCGCTGGCTACGATGGCTTCATCAGAGCACGATGTCTCGCTACATTCATCTCCACGTACGGCCGAGGCATCGCAAGGCACCGGAAAGCTTCACAGAGTACTCGCGTGTGCGTTATGCCAACAACGCAAGATCAAATGTGATCGGAAGTTCCCGTGCGCCAACTGTACCAGATCCGGCTCGCAGTGCGTGCCAGCCTCGCTCACTCCCCGGCAACGACGTCGTCGATTTCCTGAGCGGGAGCTGCTCGAGCGCCTCCGGCATTATGAGAATCTGCTGCGCCAGAACAACATCAACTTCAAGCCTCTGCACCCGACGGCTGCAAACAAAGCGTCTCCCAGTGAGGACGGTACAGGTTTGAACTCTCCTATTGATGCACCCTCGGACGGGGCGACAGAAGGCGTAGACGTGGCGTCACCAAGGCAAGCACCAGTGTCTGCTGCCCCGGTAAGTTTTTGGGACGCGATGAAACCAAAGTCTCGAGAGCCCAAAGACGATGATGCCGACGACGACGATGTCGACGATAACCACAGTGACGACTCGGATGGTGATATGCACGAGGACTCCATCAAAAAGGCATGGGATCAATTCCGCGATAGCCACGAGCACCTCCTGTTCGGCTCCCATAAGGCTAACGTCGACCTATCGACCCTGCGCCCGGAAAACGCCCAGATTTTCAAGCTCTGGCAGGTCTACCTCGACAATGTCGACTGCCTGCTTAAGGTCACTCATACCCCCACGCTTCAAGCACGTATCATTGACGCCGCAAGCGATACGGCCACCAATCCTCCCACGCTGGAAGCGCTGATGTTCAGTGTGTACTGCGTGGCCGTTCTGAGTCTCGAAGATGATCGGTGTCGAAGTTTATTCGGATCGCCCAAAGTTGAACTCCTTACGCGATATCAATTTGGGTGTCAACAAGCTCTTTTGAACTGCGAGTTTTTGCGGTCCGATGATCGCGACAGCTTGACGGCGTTGTTCCTCTACCTGGTAAGGTTGAGCAATAGCCATGATACGTACTATCGATCTGGAACTGACCACCCGTAGGTCTCTGTGAAACCAGACACCGATCCTCGATCACTCAGCTCAATGCTCGGTGTGGCAATGCGCATCGCACAACGCATGGGCATCCACACCGAATCGACGTACGCCAAGTACACCGCGCTTGAGGCGGAGATGCGTCGAAGGTTATGGTGGTCACTGGTCATCTTCGACAATCGCATGTGCGAAATGGCCACCTACAGCAAGGGCACTATGCTAATCCCTACCTGGGTACGCAATCCAACAGTAA
>Ga0268244_10000552_pt1 | contig 15450 bp, 5 predicted proteins | sample AgamicMgSfe_FD_200258 | JGI IMG/M metagenome (GOLD analysis project Ga0268244, IMG submission 200258) | Agave microbial communities from Guanajuato, Mexico - Mg.Sf.e (v2) (version 2) | ecosystem: Host-associated > Plants > Phyllosphere > Phylloplane/Leaf | place: Guanajuato, Mexico | collected... | reverse complement strand
GGCGGAAGGGTTTCCGCACAGAGACGCGCTAAGCCGTAAGCAGGCACTCCGCATCTGGCGCGTTCTCTGGGAACCTCCCATTACTACATCATAATAACTCGGCGCAACAATTATTCCCTGCAACACTTGTTGCTCGCATTTGTGTATCTCCCTAGGGGTGTCAGGATGGTGTGAGCAAGCGAACGAGAAGACCACCACCCGACGATGAGAACGCGAGCGCAGGCGGCTGACCCGGCAGCCTTGGACCTACCATACCTCTCCACCACGTTCGGCTTCCTGGAGGTAGAAGTTCAGGCGCTGTTGGACGCACCCACGGCGGAGCTGGTCAGAGATTTTTTCACATCACTGACCAACAAAGGGCACGATTGGGACGCGCTCAAGGCGGAGAAGCTCAGGGCCGACGTTGAGCTCGAGAACACTGTTCGCACTTCCGACAGCAAGGCCAAGGCGCAAAAGGCGCAAGTGGTCAAGCATGTGAAGGAGGTAGAAGAGCTGCGGGTCAGGCTCAGCGATGCCGAGAGTGCACGTGAGGCTCTGACATCGGAGCTCGAGCTATTGCGCTCATCCACATCCGGCTCGATCGCCGAGTCGCAGACCTTGCGGCAAAGAGTCGAGACGCTCGAGACCTCCAATCGCGATGCATTTGCGCTCGTCGAGAGCAAATCGACGGAGAAAGATTGTATTGCGACCGAGCTCTCGGAACAGCACGGCAAAGTCCTTGTTATCCGCCGCGAGATCAGTCAGCTGGAAGAACGCAATCAGGCGCTTCAAAATGCCGCATCCTCACAAAAGTTCAAGGAACAGTCACTTCAGCAAGAGATCGACCTGCTGAAGCGCAACAATGAATGGCATAGCAACGAGTTGCAAACCCGCAACCAAGAGCATGCCAGATTCCGGAAAGAGCGCAACGCTCGCATAGCAAGTCTACAGCGCGAACTCGACGAAAGCACGGCAAACGTGGAGACTCTGAAGCGGACTGAGACGAACTTGCGCCAACGACTGGATGAGGTACAGGCGAAGACAGCCGAGGCGTTTGAACGGGTTGCCAGCCTGCAAGAGGAGGCAGCGCGCAAGGAGCAAGCATTCAAGACAGAGCTGGATTCTTGCAAGCGGTTGGCCGATTTGCAGGCGCAAAATGCCGCAACGCACAAGGCGCGCTTGCAGGACGTGCAAGGGCAGATCGACAAGATGCAAGAGGATGCTGCCGACGAGATTGGCAGACTGCAGGCCGAAGTCGAGACGGAGCGTTCGGACAAGGAGGAAGCTGAGCGGAAGGTGGCTGGACTCGAACTCGCCCTCGAGCGTCTCGAGCGTCAACCGGGGACTCCCACACGCAATGGGGGACATGGTCCCACGACCCCAGCAAGGATTGGCTCCCGTGCCGACTCGCCGGCAGCTCTGCCCGGCAGCTTGCGCAAGACTGTCAACGGCATGAGCTTCACGCAACTTTATGCTCAGTTCACCGAGGCCCAGCAAGAGCTCGAGGCGGAAAGGAGGCGCACAGACAAGCTTTCGGAGACGATGGATAGTCTTTTGAGTGATCTGGAGAACAAGGCGCCGGAGATTGTGGAGATGAAGCAGGAACAGCTGCGTCTAGAAGCCGAAGTGCTCGAATTTTCTCGTCTGCTCGACGAGGCCAACCACGCGCGTGACGGTGCAGTCAAAGAAGCCCAACATTGGCACAGTGAGGCACGGGCTGCTGTCCACGAAGGCGAGGTCTTGCGTCAACAACTGCGTGATCTATCGGCACAAATCAAAATCCTCCTCGTCGAGATTCAGAGCCGTGATCAAGGCTTGGCTGACATGTCCGCCGAAGAGCGTCTGGAACTTGAGCGGGCCGCACGCGGCGAGATCGACGACGACGTGCTGGACCACATGACGGACACCGATCGCTTGATCTCCGAGCGGCTCGTGATTTACCGTGATGTCTCCGAGCTGCAGGAGCAAAATCAGAAACTCTTGCGTCTGGGACGGGAAATCGGGCAACAGCTGGAGGGACAGGAAGCTCAAGAGAAGCAGCGGCAGAACGCTGCCTTTGCGTCCGAGAACGAGGACCTCAGGCAGAGACTGCAGCGCATGCAGGACGAGCTGCAAGCGACGGCCACGCAGATCGACAGCTACGCCAAGGAACGCGACATGTTCCGTCGCATGCTCAAACACCGAGGACAGATTGCCCCCGATGTGGACTTGCAGTCGGTGTTCGGGCAGAGCGTGGGCCCGCCCGCAACGCCGCAACGCAATAGCGGCACGTTCGAGCCTCCCACACCGCGATCAAAGGACGTCGAAGATCTGAACAAGCTCATCAAAGAGCAGCAGACTTTCTTCGATCAATACCGGACCGAGTCTGCCACGGACAGAAAACAGCTCAAAGACCAAGTCGACACTCTGTCCCGCGAGAAGAGTACGCTGCAGGCCGACATTGCACGTGCTCAGTCACAGCTCACGTTGGCTTCGGAACGATTTGAGATGCTCCAGTCGAACTTCTCCGCCCTGCGTAACGAGAACAGTGAATTGCAGAAGCGCTCACAGCAAATGGCAGAGAATGCCGCGAAGCAAGATCTTCGTACGCAGCAAGTGGCGGAAGAGCTGGTGGAAGCGCGGTCGATGACCGAGTCGCTTCGCAACGAGAATGCCAATTCCAAGGCGGAGAAAGAGCTCTGGAGACGCATCGAGTCTCGCCTGACGGAGGATAACAAGAGCTTAATGGACGAGCGCAGCAGACTCAACAAGCTGGTCACAGATCTGCAGAACCTACAGAACGAGCGCGAGCTGGCAGACTCGGATTCGCGGAGACGTCTGCAAACAAAGACTGAGGCGCTGGAATCCGAGCTCGCGGAGACGAAGAGGAAGCTCGAACAGGAGGTGGAGTTCGGCCGCAAGGCTACGCTTCGCCGGGAGTACGAGGAAAGCCAGAGTCGGACACGCATCGACGAGCTGGTCAAATCGCTTGGGACCATACGCGAGGAGCTCGTGGCGGCCAAGACGACGCGCGACCAGGTACAAGCGAGGGTGGAGGAGATGAAGGTTGAGCTCCGGTCCGCGGAGGAGAAGGCTGCGTTGCCCACGTCTCGTGCACAGCCTGAACAAGAGACGAACGGTGATCTTGAGGTGTCGGAACAACGCCCGGCTCTCGAAGTTCTCCATCGTGATCTAGAGATCGCGCGCAACGCATTGGAGGCGGCCAAGCAACAAGTCGAGCAATACCGATCAATCGCGCAGACAACAGAGGAGGAGCTTGCTTCGTTCAACGAGACCAGCGAACAGTACAAGGAAGACACCGACCGCCTGATCACCGAAAAGGACGCACGTGCGAAGGAGCTGGAACAGCGGGTCGAAGATATCTCGACCGAGCTCACCACGACCAACAACGAGCTCTCCGAATTACGCACCAAGCACGATGACTCGTCGCGTGCTCTGGATCAGCAGAAGAGTTCGTTCGAGTCCGAAGTCGCGAGGCTACGGGACGATGCCGAGCGCCACGCGGAAGAGAAGAAACTTTATCAGGAAGATCTGAAGGCACAAGCAGAGATTGCTCAGCAAGCTCAGCAGTCTTATGAGGATGAACTGGTCAAGCACGCCGAGGCTGCCAAGGGCCTGCAAACCGTTCGTAAGGATTACAACGAGTTGCGCACGGAAGTCGCCGGTATTCGTGCTGAAGCCGAGGCCGCGCGCGTCAGCCTTGACCGAGGCGAAGAGAGTTGGACTGAGCAGCGAGAACGCTTCGAGCGTGAGCTGGAGGAAGTCAAGCGTCGGCGGGAGGACGTCGACAAGCAAAACAAATTGCTGCATGAGCAGATGGACACCTTTTCCGCCGAGCTGGCTGCTCTGCGTCAGGGTCGAGCCGCGCCGGTGGCAGATCATGAGGCCGCAGGCAACCTGCAGGAGGTCATCAAATATCTCCGCCGCGAAAAGGATATCGTGGATGCGCAGTACGAGTTCTCCATCCACGAGGCGAAGAGGTTGCAACAACAATTGGACTACGCCAACTCTCAGCTCGAGGAGACGGGGGCTAAACTGGCAGAAGAGCGACGCCTGGCCGCCGACCACAAGGCATCGGAAGGCAGTACCAACAAGCTCATGCAGACTCTCAACGAACTCAACCTTTTCCGTGAATCGTCAACGACACTTCGAAACGAGGCACGGCAAGCACGCGAGAAGCTCGAGGAGAAGAGTAAGGAGGTTGAGCGCCTGATGTCCGAGATGGAGCCCTTGAAAGGCCGCATAGGCGAGCTGGAGGGTGAGCTCGAAAGTAAAGATGGCGAGTTGAAGCTGGTCCAAGACGATCGGGATCACTGGCGCGAGCGCACACAGAACATCATCAGCAAGTACGATCGGGTGGATCCCGCGGAGCTGGAGGAGATGAAACAGCAGCTGCAGACGCTGAACGCCGAAAGGGAGAAGCTGCGTGGGCAAGTCGATGGTTTCGAGGCCACCGTTGCGGAGGCCAAATCTGAAGCCGAGAGGCCTTATATTGATCGCCTGCAGAAGTTTCGAGATCAGGCTAAGGATCAGAATCGGAAGCAGAATGACAAAATCCGGGTTCTTGGAGAGGAGAAGGAGAAGTTGGCGAGTGAATTGGATATGTTGAAGGTCGAAGTTGAGCAGGTGAAGACGGCTTTGGAGGATTTGAAGACGGCACTCCATGAAGCGCAGGCGAAAGCGCAGCAGGTCGGAGATGATGAAGACGAAGAAGGTGAGGTGCGGGAGGATGAAGAACACGCCACGCTTCGGGCTCGCATTGCTGAAGCGGAGACCAACGCCAGTGAGCATGTCAGCCGCGCGGAGACTCTGAACGGCCAGGTACAGACGTTGCAAGCAAGGGTCGAGGAGCTTGAGGGTCAAGTCACGAGCCTCCAGCTACAGCTCGATGATGCAAAGTCAAATCAGACGCAGGCCGACTCGGAGACGCTCGAGCAGCTGCGGCGGGAATTGTCAACCGCGCAGCAAGAAGTCGAAACCCTGCGTGCATCCAACACGACGACCGAAGATCAGCCCGTGGCGAGTGCTGAAGCGGTCGAGGGTGAAAGATCGGTGGCCGCCCAGGTTGCCGAAGAAGTTGCCAAGCTTCGCACTGAAATGGAACAACAGCATGCTCTGGCGCTGAATCAAGTCGAGGAAGAGCGTGATCGACGAATCGAGAGTCTTAAAGAGAGCCTGAAGCGCCAGCTCCGTGAGAAGAAGGAAGCGTATCAGAATGAAGCGCGTCAAGAGCTCCTGACTCAGCACTCCGCGGAATTGCAGAAGCTGAAGGAAGAGCACGAAGCGACCATCGCCAGGTTGACGGAGGAGCACCAGGTCGAGTTGACAAAGTTGCAGAAAGCTGACGGGACTGAAGGCGTGGTCAAGGCTGAAACAACCGCCGATGGAACGTTCGACCCTACCCACGAGCAAGTTGAGGACCTTGTGAAGAACAACCAGCGCGTCCGGTCAATCCTTCAGAATAACATTCGTAAGGGCATCGCCGCCGAGACCGAGAAGCTACACAAGACCATCGCCGACAGGGATGAGGAGCTCTCGAAGCTGAAAGAAGCTCAAGGCAACGCCGGCAGTGACGCCGAGAAGGAGGAGATTGCGAAACAGCTTCAAGCCGCAAAGCAAGACAAAGAAAACGCCGTGCGCCAAGCGGTGGAGAACGCAGAGAAGAAGGCCAGGGTACAGGTCAGTCAGCGTGACATGGCGCAAGCGAAGATTCAAGTCGTGAGCAAAGCGGCGTTGGAAACACCTGACAAGCCCGTCAAAGAGGTGTGGGAGATTGCAAAGGTGGCCAAGCCGGCACCGAAGCAGCCTGCACCACCGTCACCAGCTCAGACGCTGGAATTTTCTTCGCAAGCGCAGCAAACGCCGGAGCAGACCGAGCAGGCAAAGCTCATCGCGAGGCAGCAAAGGTTTTGGACGGGTTCGGCTCAGGCACAGAGAGAGGCATCGTCATCTGGGCAGCCCAGCACTCTTCCGTCTGCCGCTCACTCGAATGCTGTGACGCCTGCCGGACAGCCAACTCCAAACGGCGGCACCCCGCCCAACCCGCAAGCTCCCGTGTTCATGCCAGGCGCAGACGCAAGCGCCAATCCTCTCCCACCGCGGCCAAACTTTGTGACCGGCCCGGCTGCTCTTCGCGGTACGTCGTCAGCAATACCTCGTGGTAGTAGCGGACTACCTCGGGGGCCCGGCGCTGCGGGTCGTGGCGGCATTTCTATCCAGGGCGCTGCGAACGCTCAACAACCCCAACAACCACAGGCATCTTACCGTGGAGGACTGCAGTCCGGTCTTCCACGCGGGGGCAGCAATATCGGCCGTGGCGGACGCGGTGCGCAGGGTAGTATGCCTCGTGGCGGTGGCGGCGCGGGGAATGGTGGTCAGAAGAGGCAGTATGAGGGCGGACCGGGCGGGGACGAGAAGCGGATGCGCGGCGGCGGTGGACCAGGTGGTGGTGGCGACTAGTAGCCGTAGCTGCTGTTATGGTCCGGGGTTGTCAAGGGGAGGACGTGAGATTCGCACACTTGGCTGGGCTCGAGTGGTGTTTGTGCGTCTTTAGGTGTACTGTTATGATACGTAGTGCACCAATTTACTCGTTGCACATGAAAATGGTCTCAAGTTTAGAGCAAACATGTATCTCGCTCACAAGATCGATAACAACACATGTAGGCATACATCGATGATGATAGAGCACGTCCATCAAACAATCCACCAATTCGAGGTCGCCCACTCCACTCTAACGAGCGAAATTGAAATGATCGGTCCCGAATTCGGCCTGCAAAGAGACGACAAATGGTCAGCGGAACGTCAAGAACGAGGAGTATGACAAGAAAGGAACCCACCTTGAACCATTTCTCGAGCTCATCCGAGTCGGTCAGCTGGTTTTCCGTCTCTGCAGCATTGTCCGTGAGCGATGACTTTCCCACCACGGCGTGTAAGTTTCCACGTTCGTCAACTTGCGGCGAAGCAGCAAGATGATATCCATCCGCGTATTGAGTATCCTGCACAGTTGCACTGGATATCTTCTGTCTGCACGATCCGTAACCGCTACTGCTACTTACGAACAGGCCAGACTGCGCTCGGCTGAGTGGTGCGTCAGTAAAGTCGAGTTTCTGCGCCGCTTGACCATGCTCGTCTGGTTCAGTCATCCGCCAGGTGTCACTCTGTTCGACATCAGCCTTGTCGGGATGGGAGAGGAGGTCGACCCCCTCAGAGTCAGAGTGGCGATGATCGCTCTTTTCAGACTCGGATCCCAGCTGGGTCTCACGCTTGGTGCTCATGATGTCGGCTGCGCTCGGGAGTTCACTCGCGTCCCACAGGTCGTCACCATAGTCCATGGAAGTAACTTCATCGTCTTCGACTACGCGGGCGGCCTCCAGAAAACTCGGGCGAGGCATCGAGGCTACCGAGGTCGGATGAGTCACTCCAGCTCGACCAGCTTTGCCCAAGGTCTGAACGCTGGCCGTGGACGTCTTCACGCTGTCGTGAAGGCGATTGAGGTTCTGGATTTCGAGCGACTCGTTCTTTTTGGGGTGCACTACAGCCTGATCCTCTTTGGCAGACGTTGGCTTCTTCGAGATGGACACGTTGAGCTGGCTCTGTCTCGGGTCCGAGTTCGACTCCTGTTGCTTCCTGCCGCCATCTTTTGGCTTCGATGTCTTGGGTTTCTTATCCAAGCCTTCGCGACAGCAGAAATGCTTGCACTTGCTTTTGTCCTTGCAGGCGTGATTGCAAGCCCATTTGCCGTTTGCCAGCTGAAGAGGCTCTTGACCTTTGACGGCCTGCTTGCTGTCAACCACCTTGCGTTTCTTAGCGGCTGGTCCTGCAATAGAGTGACCGTCGTCGTCAATGTCGTCGATACTGATGAAGCCGCCGGTCTCTGCCATTGCGAGATCGACGTCATTAATCTCTCCGAACTCATCGTTGCCATCTTCCACGTTCGTTCCCGCGATGCACGCACGGCGCTTTGATGTGTTTTGCTTATCCGCCTCTGTAGCCTTCGCCGGCGGGAACACACCGGCTGGGATGTCGGGCTTCACCATTGCCTGGCGTGCGGTACCGGCGATACTGTCACACATGACATGCGCACGAATCGTCTGGAAAGGGCTCGTCAGATTCGCGTTGAAGAGCACGTCCTGACCCTTGTCCAGCTTCTTCGCGCTGATCCTGGCGAAATGAAGCATTTTCCCATCGGACGACTCGGCCAACAAGCAAACGTAAACGGGTCTGCGTTGGAAGTTCTCCGGCACTTCGTCGTTGAGAAATCCAATCTCCACTTTCACCCGTACCATGACATGCTCGTTCTTTCTGACCACCGGCTCTCCTACCGTCTTCAGTGCGACCCTCAGTTTGGGGAATGATTTGGCCTTGTCCTGGAGCTGAGCACCATACGGTGGGTTCCTGGACAGCAACGTCTCGAGTCGGTGAGCTTGTGCCGCTTCAATATCTTCAACCGACGTCAAGCCACCCGAGGCCAGCTTACGCACGCTGACGAGGCCGACACCTTCCAGCTGCTTCATATGCAGCGGTGAGTCGTCCCAAACCTGGGCACCGAGACTGCGGGCAAGCATCAGTGCGTTCCGGACGGTGACAGAGTCCTCCAAAAATAACTGACAGTCGATGATGCATCGCACGAGGCGGTGCACGTTCGAAAAGATGATGGCCTTGGCTGTGCTGAAATCCAGACGAACTTTGTGGTCTTCCGTAGGTAGCTCGACCGCGCCCAGGACCGCTTGGGTCACGAGCGAGACCTTGTGAGCTGCAGCGTCCAAGTTGACCGGGATTGGAAACTTGATGGATCCGTTCTTGTTCAGCTCCCTGTACGCGCTCCTCTCATTCGCGCGAAAGCGGACGTCATGGAACTCGGCCGCTTGTGAGATGGCCGACAGGATTTCGGAGGTCTTCGCTTTCGGTGGCATAGCGAGGAAGATCTTCATGGTGTCAAACTGCAGATAGTAGCGTGCCATGGCATCACCGAACTCCGTGCAGCAAAGCCTCGGCGTAGATGAGACCAAATCATGCTGCTCGAGTAAAGCTATGCCCCTGGTGCAGATGTTCTCAAGGCGTTCGTCGAGATCGCGACCCGGAGCGTCGCTCTCCAGTTTGTAGTGGTCCGGATTGTCCCTCAAGCGAACGTACAGAAACGTCCCAGACAGCCACTTCTTCGCAGACGAGGTGTCCGTGATGGTCCCCAGCCCGATCTCTGCATTCAGATGGTCGATGAGATTGAGATGTAGACGGCTCTCGAGAACCTCCTGCCCGGTGATCATTTCCTCGTAGTGAGAAACACGCGGCAGGCGTGTCATGATGACGGCCACCGCGCTGTCGTCGAACTGCGGCCGACCTGCACGACCGAGCATCTGCATGATTTCGAGATCCGAGTATTCCTTGAGCGCGAGGTCTTGATAGGTGACGGTGTTCTTGATGATGACCATATGGCAGGGTAGGTTGACGCCGACGGCGAGCGTGGACGTACAGCAGATGACGTTGATCTCGCCCTCGAGGTATCCCTTCTCGATGGCGGTACGATCCTGTATTTGCAGGCCAGCATGGTGAAAAGCCACGCCAGACGAGACCGTCTCTCGCAGATCTTTGTCTATAACATCGACACGACCGCGCGGTGCTCTCCAATGGCGATCCTCCGCTCGTTTCGTAGCCCACCAATTGGCGAGCAACTTCGCCGTGAGAACGCACGCCGAGCGCGTGACGCAGAAGACCATGATCGGTTTGCGTTGAGACCATTTGGTGATGACATCCGTCAGCTTGCCGTTCAATACTCTGTCAAAGGCATAGTCGTTCGCGGTAGTGTGATAACCACAGACGTGCTTCTGCAACCGCACCGGCCGAAACTCTTCACCGAACCTCTCACGTGGAGCCGGTAGGTGAGCATGATCAGAATCTTTACCGAGCCACGTTGCGATGTCGTGCGAGTTCGGTACGGTGGCGCTCAACGCAACAAAACGCACACCCGACCCGACGGATTTCATCCGTGAAACAACAGCTTCGAGTGTGGCCCCCCTGTTTTCTTTGAGGATGTGAACTTCGTCGATGAAGAAGAGCTTCACCATCTGCACGAGCTTCTGGTGATCCTTCCATTTGCGTGTCATGCTGTCCCACTTCTCTGGCGTTGTGATGATGATATCTGCATGCTGGACTCTACGCTGTTGTACGCTATTGGTGTCGCCTGTCAATTCGGCACACTGCAGACCCAGCGGACCAAATTTCGCCTGCCAGTCACGCTGCCGCTCAGAGCAGAGTGACTTCGTCGGCGCCTGATACACAACCTTGTAGCTGCCGTTCGTGAAGCTGTTGGACAGACGACAGATGGCGAGTTCGAGCACTGCAGTCTTACCACTACCGGTAGGCGCAGACAGGACAAAGTTGTCGTGGGTCTTGTAGATGACTTGAAAGCATTTCGACTGAACGGCGTTGAAGAGTGGGAACGGGAAGATGGAACGCAATCGATCGGGTAGTTCGTGGGTCGAGACCAGCTTGATACCTTGGACGGTGGGTCCCGGAGCGCGGTATTGCATCGGCTCTTCAGCAGGCTCAGGCTCTCTGGCATCTCTACCTCGATGGGAGGTGATGGGACGTCTTTGACTTGCGGTGAATGCGGGACTCGACAGCATCGCCTGATCGGATGGTGGGGAGCTTGCGCCCAAGTGAGCTGGGTGCAAAGCAAAGCGCGATAGATCAGTTCGCGGTGGTGAAGCGGGATACGCGTGTACGTTACGTGACCTGTCGAGGGCGTGTTCTGGCAATGCGTGTCCGTGACGGTTGTCAAAGTTCGGTTGCCGCAAGAGTCGCTGGTCTGAGCAGCGTCAGTACGATGCGCAGCGAGCGATAGGTGCAGAAAGCCACGCTCACCGTAGAATTCATCGCCATGGTAGTCATCGCTGTTGTTACTGTACTGGTCGCGTCTTGGGCGATTTCCATCGCGCGCACCAGCCTGTAGCTCATCGAGCTGGCGGAAAATGCGCTCATCCATTGCTGGTGTTTGCATTGGTGAGATTGGCGACGGTGGAGAAGTGCGACGGTTGATGAGTGCTGAAAAGAAAATCGTAGTCTCGCACGCGCGACGAAAGTTGGTACGAAGTGCAGCCTGCTGCTGGTCGCGCCTTCTCAACTTTGACGGCACCTCACCTCATCCCCAGCCCTGACTCGTCGCAAAGCTTCAATACATGGTACGATATCACTACGAGTCGCGCTTGGCCCATCCGCGTTCCGAGCTCTTCACTCGATACATTCGCTCGTACGTCGGCGTACCGGGTCGACTCGTTGACAATGCTTCGCCACGCAAAGGCGTCCTTGCCGCCGTCGTCACAGACTCGAGATCGAAGTATGCAGGCTCGCCCTTCTTCTCGTAGTCCGATATGCTGATTGGTGGAGGAGGAGGAGGAAGAAGTGTCTTCTGATCCGTATTGTACAGATACGTCGCGCCAAGTACGACACCTGTCCCCAGCAGATACTACACACTCGTCAGTACGTGCGGATACGGCGCCCGAGCACGTCGACTTACGAAAGGGGTGAGGTGGAAATCAAATAAGAACACGCTCGCCAACGAACTGACAACGATCGAAATGCTCGTGGCAAAGTTCTTCGCAATGTTGTCCGCATAGTTGACGACAAGCGCAACGATGACACCGCCCAACGCCTGGCACACAATCGCCGTCCACACGACCCAATTATAACCGGCGAAAAATCCCGTCTTGGCGATGTGCTCTCCATCCTTCATCATCACGCCAATGAACAGAGCAGGCCATAACGAATAGAACGACAATTGCACATTACGCACCCAGACGGATGCCGAGCGAGAGTCGGATCTGGCGTCCTTGAGGACCTTCTCAAAATATACGCCGGCCAAGCCCGAGAGGAAGCAGGCCACAGTCACCGCGATGAAGCCAATCGAGGCGTTGATTTCAGGGGTTCTGGCGTATCCGAGATCCTCGTCAATGCCTTCGTAAGTCGCCGAACGTTTGGCCAGCTGTCCAGCAGCCGCGTTTCCAAGAGCCTTCAAATCCCAAATAGTCCTCGGAGCGTGGAACGCACCGCCCTTGAGATCCTTCACAGACAGTTCGATGATGTCGTGCGGCCCACTGGGGATCTGTACAATCGCGACACCGACCATGAGGAGCACCAGGCTCGCCCATTTCTTCGTGCTCAAACTTCTCCCCAGCAGCGTGACACTGAACAGCGCAGTCGTCAAGATCTTCAGTTGGTACGTCACCTGAAACGTGGCCGCGTCCAGATTGCTGACCGCGACATATTGCAAGCTGTTCTGCAGGGTGTATAGCATCGCCGGGATGGCCAACTTCCAACTGTCTCCCGTGAACACAGCTCTTGCAAGTTCTCCAAACAGTCCCGCCGCCGTCGAGTCGGACGTCTTCGAGCTCGTCGCGATTTCGTATAGGGCCATGGAGAGTGAAATGGCAAGTTTGATGATCTCGTTGAAGAAGACCGCCGTCGAGGTATAGTACCTTTGCCCGTTGACAAGCGGCATGATTCGAGAGTAGTGCATGATCAGGATGAGGAGCGAGTTTTGCAAAGTGAGCTGTCTCGTTAGTACGCGGATCGCGCTGTTCTCGGTGCGGTCTTACAGTGATGAGGCTGATGTGCTTCATGGGGACACCTCCAAGATTCGCCTGTCGGCGAGTCGATTCTGCAGTCATTGTTGCTCGTTCATGAAATCGAGGTGGATGCTGAAATCCTTTTCTCCTCCTGTTTTCTTCGACAATAGTGCCGTCAGACCCGGCCGACGGGGCCGTGTCGTGGAGAAGGAGTGAAAAAGCAGCGACGTTGTGGAGAGCTTAAAAGCCAAAAGACGCGTGGAGCATCAAGCAAATCGTCGCCGTCCCGCGAGCGCATCTGCATATGTCCAGATGATCGTCAACAAGGAGGCAAGCAGGGTGAATTGGTGATCAGATGAAGATATCAAATGGTTCACTTTTTCATTGCCTGAGATGCCGGATTCACCCGGAAGCTACATCTAAACTCATTCTCGCACTCGACCTCGTCATCGCCCGGCTATAATTGTTGTTTGTATGGTAGGAAGAAACGTCGAAATCGAAAGATTGTTGTTGTACCAGGTCGACGTGGCAGTCGCGATTGGTTTTGTTGTGCCCGTGACATTTCGACGTTCCCTGTTTGCCTCTCATCAACTCAAACCACACCTCACCGCCTAGGAAAGCATCCATCACACCCTTAACAACTTGCAAGCCTACGATTTATTCATCATGACAAGCATTGGCGGACAAGCGTCCCAAACAGCCACCAAGATCCTTGACGATGTCACCAGCGTGCCCAAAGACCGTCGCCTTTCCTCGTCCAAAGGCCCGAGTGCCAACGGTGAGTATCCATATCACATACACCGTCTCGCGTTCGTATTGCATGCTTGCGACATTCGGCCGCGTTCAGAGTTGGGGCGACTTTCCCGTCACTCGATTGACCTCCTGCTTCGGCTGACGAGTCACACGCAGAGATGAACTCGGACATCCATCGCCAATTCCGCGATGCCCACGAAGGCCACAAAGCACACGCCGGCCTCGACCCCTCTCGCGCGTCTACGGGCGTGGTGTGGACGACCGAACGAGCCTACGAACACGGCTTTCTTGATGATCCTGCTAGCTGGGCCAACCTCGGTCAGGGCGCACCCGAAGTCGACGATGGTATGTATCGCAAAAGCGCATACCCGGCCGTTACTGACCGCCACAGACATCAAAGGCTCCTTTGAGCGCCCGCACAGCATCGACGTGTCGATCAACGGCCGCGAGTACGGCCCGACTGCTGGCATCAAGCCTCTCCGGCAAGCGGTGGCGAATCTCTACAACGAACACCATCGCCAAGGCAAGGAGAGCAAGTACACGTGGGAGAACGTCTGCATTGTCCCCGGCGGTCGCGCAGGTCTCATCCGGATCGCAGCGGTGCTCGGCAATGCTTACCTGGGATTCTTCATCCCCGACTACACGGCGTATAACGAGATGTTGGGCCTGTTTAGGAACTTTGCCGCCATCCCCATCCCTCTCAGCAGGGATGACAAGTACCACATTCACGCCGACAAGATTGCCGAGGAGATCCGTCGTGGCACTTCGGTCATCCTCACCTCCAACCCCCGGAACCCGACGGGCAAAATGGTCGCCAACCCGGAGCTCTCCAGTATCCAGGACATCTGCCGAGACCGCGCGACCCTGATTATGGATGAGTTTTACGGAGGCTACAACTACACCACCGGTTGTGACGGGCAAGTCGTCAGCGCGGCCGACAACGTCCACGACGTGGATCGCGATGACGTTCTCATCATCGACGGCCTGACCAAGCGTTTCCGCCTGCCCGGGTGGCGTGTCGCGTGGATCGTGGGTCCGAAGGAATTCATCAAAGCCATCGGCTCTTGCGGCTCCTACCTCGACGGCGGCACCAATGTCCCGTTCCAAGAAGCCGCCATCCCCATGCTCGAGCCGACCAAAGTGCGCAACGAGATGAAGGCGCTGCAAACGCACTTCCGCGACAAGCGCGACTACCTCGTCCGTCGTCTGACGGAGATGGGCTTCGACCTGCCGTACACCCCCGACTCCACCTTCTACCTGTGGCTGAACCTAGAGCAACTGCCGCAAGCCATCAACGACGGCCTGAACTTCTTTCAAGCCTGCTTGGAGGAAAAAGTGATTGTCGTCCCCGGCATCTTCTTCGATCTCAACCCGAGCAAACGTCGCGACCTCTTCGACAGTCCTTGTCATCACTTCGTCAGAGTCTCGTACGGTCCGAGGATGGATCACCTCAAGGCGGGTTTGGACGGGTTCGAGCGGGTCTTGAAGAAGCACGACGCTTTCCCGTTGAAGGACGCGTAGCGAATATCTACTGCTCGTCCACTCCGGCTGGAGTTTGTTGCCCTTCCGAACTGGCTGTGATTGTCGATGGTAGAGGCATGGACGATGTCAATCCTGCACTCGCACGGAGCACTCTCGTAGCAGACTGTTATCAACCTTTTGATGCTGGAGAAACGCAGGTATGCCGCCGCCTGAACCGCTATGGTACACTTTTGATTGAGTATTTAGTAAGATATAGCCCTAGGTCTTCTATTAAGCCTATAAAGGTATATCTTGCTTGATACTCTATAGAAACTGTACCATAGTAGCTTAAAAGATTCATCTCATTAAGGCGGTAAGAATGAGCTACTATGGTACACTTTTTATAGAGTACTTAGGGAGATATAATACTAGATCTTCTATTAAGCATTAAAATAGGTATTTTGCTTGGTACTCTATAGAAACTGTACCATAGTAACTCATTTTCATCGCCTTAGTAAGACGATTCTTTTTAGCTACTATAGTACAGTTTCTATAGGGTATTTAGTAAGATATTGCCCTAGGTCTTCTATTAAGCCTATAAAGATCCAACTCACTTAAAACTCGATAAAAACTATACCATAGTAGCTTAAAAGAATTATCTCACTAAGGCGATGAAAATGAGCTACTATGGTACAGT
>Ga0268244_10000551_pt1 | contig 15459 bp, 17 predicted proteins | sample AgamicMgSfe_FD_200258 | JGI IMG/M metagenome (GOLD analysis project Ga0268244, IMG submission 200258) | Agave microbial communities from Guanajuato, Mexico - Mg.Sf.e (v2) (version 2) | ecosystem: Host-associated > Plants > Phyllosphere > Phylloplane/Leaf | place: Guanajuato, Mexico | collected... | reverse complement strand
GCGAAGATACCCTGCTTTTGTGTTTCATCGCCTTCGGGACGCATTATCCTGTGCAACTTCGATTCACACATCCAGAAGCGGGTTGTTATGAGAGACTGTGAAGCAATTGTCGTTGATACGCGGTGTATGGTCTACCTGTGGTGGTTCCAGTGTAGGAGTGACGTCGAAGCTGAAGTCGCCCAAATAGGACTGGCGGCGTTTACCGTAATAGGAAAGCCGGGGCTGGCTTTCGAACGACAGCGATGGCTTGGCGAAGTACGCTCCTCTCCCTGCGACGGTTGTGACAGTGGCAGAGACACAACTCGGGCTATTTACCAAGTGCCAGTGCCTGGTTTCGTGGTCGATGATGAGGTTGCAGATTGAAGTAACAGTTTTCCGTATGTCCTTACGGCATCTCCACCCCATCTCCATCGCATTGTTTGTGAATGGGGCAAAGTGGGGTAGGCGGGGTGGGCGAGGTTGGGGGTCACTCGACGGAACTTCGCTCTCGCGGCGCACTTCATCTCCCGAATCAGCAGCCAAACTGGTCCGGCAGTATATTAAGAGGTAGGTCGCCCCCGTGGGCGGTTCGGTAAGCTTGTCAGCATTTCTCCTTTGACCTGGTTTCTCACTTCAATATCTTTGAGATGTCTTGTGAGTGCGATTCCACCAAGCAGAAGCGGGACCGTCCCCACTAACAGCACATCAAAAGCCAAACACTTTATCAAAGATCCCACTCATCTCGTGCTTTCCGCGCTCAAGTCGATCACGCTGACCAACCCCACGACCGCCCTCGATACGGAGAACAAGGTCATCTATCTCCGTCCCGACGCGGCAGAACCTCAGGTCTCCCTCGTCTCGGGCGGAGGAAGCGGGCATGAGCCTTCCTTCGCCGCATTTGTCGGGCCAGGCCTGCTGTCAGGTGCTGTCGCTGGAACCATCTTCGCCTCGCCGAGCGCCGAGCAGATCAGAAGATGTATTCTGGAGCGAGTCGAGACGAGCAAGGGCGTGCTCGTCGTCGTCATGAACTACACTGGCGACGTGCTGAACTTCGGTATGGCGGTGGAGAAGGCGAAGGCGGCCGGCATGCAAGTGGAGATGGTTGTGATGGGCGACGATGCTGGTGTTGGGCGCGCCAAGGGCGGCAAAGTCGGGCGAAGAGGAATCGCGGGTACTGTGCTTATCCACAAACTCGCAGGCGCATTGGCGGCGACAGGCGCAAGTCTCAAGGACGTGCACAGGGTGGCTCAGCTTGTCGCGGATAGTACGGTCTCCATCGGCTCCTCGCTGAGCCATGTACACGTGCCCGGTCGTGCAGTCGGTGGCGAAGACGAGCTTAAGCAGGATGAAGTTGAGATTGGTATGGGAATCCACAACGAGCCAGGCTCCGAGAAGACGACGACCGATCTCCCTGGAATCGTCAAGACGATGCTGAAGTATATGTTAAACCCGTCTGACAAGGACCGTGCGTTCCTAAGTTTGAGCGAGTCTGATGAGACGGTATTGCTCGTCAACAATCTCGGCGGCGTGAGCGTGCTGGAGATGGGCGGAATCACCAACGAAGTCGTGACGCAGCTCTCCGAGAATTACAGCATCAAGCCGGTGCGCATCCTCTCTGGTACATACATGACCTCTCTCAACGGCCTCGGCTTTTCGGTGTCGCTGCTCAAGATCCAAGGTACAGGGGTCGGTAAATCGATGCTCGAGCTGCTGGACGCTCCAGCCGAGTGTTCGGGCTGGTCGGCGGCCATCAAGAGCAGCACCTGGACCAAGCCACCATCCCAGACGCGTGAGCAAGGTGTAGGAGCTGGAGTGGAGAACAAGCCTTGTGGTCTCGAGCTAGACCCAGCGTTGGCGACCAAGGCACTGAAACACGCGCTCGAAAGACTGATCAAAGCGGAGCCAGAGATCACGAGATACGACACGGTGGTCGGTGACGGCGACTGCGGCATCGGCCTCAAGCGTGGCGCCGAAGGCGTGCTGAATCATCTAGACGGTGCCGAAGGTCAGAAAGACGCCGCGCTGTATCTGGACAAGATCATCACCATCGTGGAAAATACGATGGACGGGACTTCCGGCGCCTTGTACGCCATTTTCCTCAACGCCCTCGCGCACGGCCTCCGCACGCAGGGGAATGGTGGCTCGAAGCCAGCCGACGCGCAGGTCTGGACAAAGGCCCTGAATGTCGCCATGGGCAGTATGCGCAAGTACACGCCAGCGCAGCCCGGCGACCGGACGCTCGTCGATGCGTTGGCGCCGTTTGTCGAGCAGCTTGGCGCGAGCGGTGATGTGCAGAAGGCCGCACAGGCTGCTGATCAAGGCGCGAAGAACACGAAGGGGATGAAGGCCAGTCTGGGGAGGACGGTTTATATTGGTGGCAGTGGCTTTGAGGAGGTCCCTGATCCGGGTGCGCATGGATTGGCTGAGTTCTTTTCTGGTTTGGCTGAGGGTTTGCGATGAGCTGTTTTGTCAATGATTAGGCTTCATGTGGAGTTCATTGTCTGATAAGAGGGTCACTTCAGTGCAGCGTCTGTCCGTTGAATCATGCTGGGACGCTTGACTGTACACCGCATGATCGGCCTCGTGTATGCCCGGTGAATTGATTGCCGTCTACGGTCTGAAATTTGACTTTGCTATTAGCAAGCTTTTTTTCCGACATCGAAGCGGCGGTCGCATCGTACCATCGCTGTATTCTCATACGCCCGTAACTCCATCCACCCCACGTAGACCCCACGTAGACATTCCATACATTTCGCATCCTTTCGCCCTCGCAGCAACCGAAAGCGCGCGTAGTGAAGGCTCAACAAAAGCAACCACACCATCCCCACCCACACTCAGCTCAACAAGACCAAAATGACCGAGTCCCCCCTCAAGAACATCTTGCTGATGAACCGATCCTTATTCACCGGCCGCCCTTTCTTCCCATCACTCAAACGCGGCGTCTCCGTCCACATCTCCTTCACGTTCTCCAGCACCATGTTGCAGTGGCGGTCGAAGGCCTTGACGCGGGCCAGCAGTTTGCGGTTGTTGCGGCATGAGATCAGTACTTGCGTGTGGTTTCGCACGGCGGTCTGCAGGAGCGACAGAGGGCCCGAGGTGAATTCGTGCGTCTCGAGGAGGGAGAGCTCGTATTCGGTGAGTTCGGAGCGTGGCTTGCCTTGCAGTTCTCTGCGCAGAGATTAGTCGGGAATAGATTTCGGTTCCGCAGTGTTTCGGCTTACTGGATCTTGACGTCGGTGTTGGCCATGATGTAAGATCGACAGTGAGTCGCCTGTCGTGGTCTTTGAGATGGGCGCTGCGCAAGTGGTTCGACCTTGTGTTTCCACCCAGAATGTATTGGAAGCTTGCGCGCGCGGTGTTGTCCGGGTCAAAGCCGGCAGAACTTCAGAGCGGGATCTCGGATGACGCACGTGGATCGTGCCGCTAGCGCGATCCAGCGCGCGAGCTTCAGCGCGCGTCGTAACGACAACCTGCCACCAATACATGTACTCTCTACTGTATCTTCACATCTTCATCCTTCACCATCTTCTTACTCTCCTTATTATATTACGACCCAACCTCCATTCTTAGCAGAAGCTCACCTCGATACCACGACAGTCAGCAAGGCCGAACGACGACGAGACTTTGCTAAGTGTCGCGTGCCTCACATCCACCCACAGCATGCGGTAGCACGAGGTGTACCTCTGAGCCCGACGACGGCTCAGATAAAGCATTTCGCCCTTCGACACGAACCCACACTTCTACATCCACACTCCCCGCCATGGACTTCAGCTCTGATGAGGCTGGTGACAGCTACGGCGACATACCGACGCGTCCTATGCGAGTCAAGGTGCTCTACTCTTTCGATGCCGAGAACAAGACCAACTGTCTAGCACGCTTTCCGAACACGCTCAACATACCCGCCGTTACGATCGATAACAACTCGCAAGTGGGGATCATCGAGCTGAAGCAATGCATCCAAGCCATCGTCGCCGCCTCACCTGATCTCGTGTCACGCCTGTCGGATGGAGATTACACGATCTACGCGTTCGACTACAGCGAATGCGACACGCCGCTTGTTGGGCAAGGCATGCTCTCCACGGCTCTGACTGCGTCATCGGCGGCAACGGAATCCGAGAAGACCATGGTCACTGGACGCGTTTGCAAGAACATGCCCGCGATATTCAGCAACGGTATCAAGGAAACACTCGAGGTGAAGCTGAGACTGGTCCCCGTGCCTAAACCGGCTCAGATCGATGTAAGGAAAGCTTTGGATACCATGCATGGGGGTAGTTCGGCGGTTTCAGCAGGCTTCGATCCCAACGCGTGGAATGCTTCTGTCCAACATAATAAGGCACAGCACTTACTGAACGAGCTGTTCGAAAACGGTGCAAGTCAGATCGGAGACGAGCAGAGCCTAGGGTTGGTGGATGACATCTTCGGATTGGAATCCGGAGGAAGCGGGAGCGACAGCGGACTTCAGAAGATGATGGCTGGTGTGGGAGTGGCTCAGACCCCGACAGATTCTGCCTTTGGGTACAACCCCGCTTTTTCCGCCCATCCTCACAGCGCTCCAGGCAGCCGGTCAGGGAGTCCAATGATCGGGCCTAAAACCAGCGGCCAATACGAGCTCTTACGTCATCAAAGCTTCTCTGTCGACTCCAACAGCTTCGCCGATCATTCTCGGCCCGTATCACGTGCAACCGTGCGCAGTGAAGCACAATCGTCTCAACACCAACGCCAGGCATCACAATGGTTCCACCAAACGCAACAAGAGCAGCCACAAGCCGAGACGGATTACGGCGAGGACGGGCAACCACGCAAACGGGCGAAGGTTATGCAAACCGACTGGCGGGGCAAATCGTCGTTTGGATCGAAGCCGGGCGATCTTCGTGTCACCGCTGCCACTGCCGCTTCGATGCAGATGCACCGTCCAGTTGCAAAGCGACCGGCCGCGCCTGGGTCCGACCTGGAGCTACCACCTCGCGTCCCGACTCCTGTACCTCGCGGAAGCACAATGCTGCCGCATCAAAGGTCCCAGCAGGGCGCAGTACAGCGCAGCATGCTGCGAGAAGCTTCTACTGTGGAGTCGGACGTCATGTCAAATTTCGATCAGTTTTCCGAAGGTCTTATGAGTTCACCGGAGGAAGTGTCGCCAAGCTATAGCAACCTCGCAGAAGGGACCCCACAGGAGATCCCGTCATCGCCACCTGTATTTGCTAGAAACACTCAACCGACCCCCAGCAGTCCTGGATTGCCCACCTTGCCTCCCACTCGCATGGGGGATAGTGGCTACATGAGTGAGCGAGGTCTCGACAGTGGCAATGTGGTGGAAGGATTCGATGACGATGAGGAGGACCGTAGTCCTGATGCGAAAGACTTCGAGATTGCCCGCCAGTATCAATCCCGTGCTCAGTCTGAGCTCGTCATTAAGGCCGAAAGAACGGCGAGCGTTGCGCCGCCACCCTACTCCAACGGGCGTTCAATGTTGGAAATGAACGTGGAGCTTGAGCGACCCGGTGACATGAACCAGCTGCCGCAGAGAATGAACTTAGATATCCCACCTCGCAGACGAAGGGACGTCAGTCAAGGGTACGTTGAATTTCCTGTGAGCTTCATATCTGCAGCAAATCGCAGCAGATGAGCGACGGTTCCAAATGCGAGCTTGTGCTAACGACTGGCTTCAGACCTAAAGGTTCAAGAGCTTCTCAGGCTAAACACGCTAATACGAGCGCCCTCCAAGGTCAGCTTGGTTCCGACGAAGGGCAAACATTTCAGTCAAGACGCGGCTCTCTGGCGCTCCCATCAATGCCGGCTGCTGGCTCGGTTGAAACAGCTCACAACATTCCTCCAAAGCCGGCGCCAAAGCGGCGCCCGACGAAACGAACGCGCATGGAATCGTATAACTCCGAAGCAGGCTCTCCTGCTCCAAGCGACACAGACGGCCGTCCCCAAGGCCCAAAACGATCCGGATCTGGTGCGCCACGTCCACTGGTCATTAAGGAGCGCTTGGAGAAGGCTCTTGCCGAAGGGGGCATGCCGCAGTTCTGCACCCACTGCGGCGCTATCGAGACCCCAACTTGGCGCAAACTTTATGTCAAGCATTGCGAGGGCAAACCATCTCCGCTTGACTATGTCGAAGGCGAAGGTGAGACGATCGGCATCGAAACCCTCGCCACAGATCAAAAGACCGGCGAAGTCACTCGCTTCATTATTCGAAAAAGCATGAAAAAGACAAAAGACTCGTTGCCCGGTCAAGGCTTCGAGGATAGGGTTGTCTGCAATCCTTGCGGCTTGTGGTTCAACAAGTTCCAGAATATGCGTCCACCGAGTAAATGGGCTCGCAAGTCCGTGCCGCGGAAAAGCAAGAAGCAGAAAACCACTGATGGTCAGGAGCCCGCGACTGATGGTGTGGAGCCTCAATCGGAGGCCTTCTTCACCGACCAGGTTGTCCCTGAGGAAGAACCAGAACGCGGTGATCTGCGTCAGGATGTGCAGCCTGAAGGGGCTGCGGTCGTCACGAAAGGGGCTTCGAGAAAGCCTCCGAGAGCCAGCAGCCTACAACCTCAAGCAAAACGTCGAGCAAGTGGGGACGGAGTACTCAACGCCTCGCAGCTTAACGCGGCCCTCACGCGTCAGGTGCAGTCCAGTCCGGTGCCTTTCAACGGCTCGCAACAGTCCCCAATTGAGGTCGACATGACTCCGAAGCCGACCCGCCGCTTGCTATTCCCATCTCCGCGTCGTGATGGCGAAGTGAAGAGCCTCGACGACAACGGGCAGGCCTCCCTGAAAGCAACGCCGCCCTCAGGCAAGGGCTCTGTGGAGAAGTCATCCTGGCCACTGAAGGGCGGCATCACCTTCGAGAGCACTGACGTGAACATCTTCGAGGCCTTCACCTTCGACAAAGAAAACGTGGCACCGGATATGGAGATGGACGACGAGCTCGCTCACCTCTTCCAAGGTTCTCCAACCACACTCTTCAGAACACCCTGCAAAACAGCCTCCAAAACGATGACGCCTCGCTCGCACCATCGACCGAACCCTCTCCTCAAAACACCCACGCCCGCTAGCCGCCGCCGCAAACCGCTGAGTCCGGCGAACGCCAACGTCACCAACGAAGCAACGTCTCATGACCACGACTTCATGACCTCGCCCCCCGCATCCCGCTACTTCCTGCGCTCCACCCCGAGCCGTCAAGAGCGCACGCCCAGTCGCCAAAGCCAACAGGGCAGCAGCAGCGGGGGCGACCGCGGCGCGTCCGACATCACGCCGTTCACGCGTCACCTGACGCAGATGCTCAGCGATGGATTGGACGGTGGTGCGGCTTTCACTAGTCCCAGTCGCGCGCTGGATTTCAGTGATTTGCCCACGTTCATCACGCCGGGCCGGGCGCTGAACGAACTGGATTGGAATGGTATTGACGATATCATGAGTAGTGAGTTTGCGGCTTTCGATGATCATAGCAAGGGGTCGTGTGGGCAGGAGGGCGCCGAGGGCGAGGAGGCTTAGTATAACTTGCTGTTGTGTACGGATAGTTCATGGGTGCGACCCACTTCGAGCAATCTTAGAATCACGCGAAACAATGTTGAGTCGAGTCTTTCCACACCAGCATGTAAAATTTTGTTCACAGAAAAAGTACTCACACGAACTCTGAAAGCGCCTGTAAACTACCGCATAAGTCGCTTGCCCTGAACGTCGTCGTCGTCATCATCCGACTCCTTATCCTCGTCTCCAAGAGCGAAGATCGTATCGCCGTCCAAAGACTCTCTGGGCAGCGGCGTCGGCTTGGTTGGGATCGGCGCCGGTAGTGGCGACACGTCCCTGTGACTGGGAGCGCTTCGCGGAGCGTCGTAGGCCGGCGGCTTTGTACCGGGGGGTGCGCTTGTCTCTAGGTCATCCAAGCCTTCCATGTCGAACGAGTCGCGGATCGAGGCGATCTCGAAGCCGTCGTCGTCTTGGGCGATCTGGAGGTGATACTGTCAGTCCACATCGGGGTATGCCAACTACTACGTGGCTCTTACCTCATCTGACATTGCGAACCGCCGGTTGTTCGCCGTGGGTCTCCACACGTAAGCGATGAAAGCTACATCGCAGAAATACACCAGGTTCAACCAGCCGTCGAGGATAAACCACCTGGTCGACCAGTGTTTCGGGACGAAATCTTCGCGGCTGCTGCCGGCGAAGGCCCAGCTGTTGACGAAGAAGAAGACAAAGATGACGACGATGCTGGCGAGGATGCACCACCAGAGTTTGCGGTACATGCTGGCTTTGACGGTCTGCTTGCGCTCCATGAGGTCCTTCATGGTCATGTTGAGAGAGCTGAGGGTCCAGACGTAAAACGCGGTCAGCGAGGCGGCGAGCGGGAGGACGACGAGCAGGACGAGCGGGCCGGCGTGCTCGGGGGTGACGGAGAGGGAGGCGACGGCGTAGATGACGCCGAAGGTGAAGTGGGCGATGGCGAGGTAGCGGACCCAGATCATCGTCTTGCCGAGGGTCGGCTTGACCACGCCGTAGCCCATGCAGACGATGAGCAGCAGGAAGAAGGAGAAGCTGTTGCGCGCGGCGCTGAGGACGGAGACGAAGACGAGGAGGACCTTCGCGCCGGTGTTCAGACCGTGGCGGTTTTGGTAGTCGTAGAAGAGCCAGGTCATGAACTGCTCGATGACGAGGAAGCCGACGATGGCGGTGATGTAGTTCTGGACAGGGAGGATGTCGTGGCGGTTGAGGTAGTAGAGAGCACCCCAGCCTATCGCGAGGAGAGCATAGACAAGAGTGATTGCGGAGTAGAACGGGAGTTTCGCGATCTGGGCCGCCGGCAGCTCGCCGAAAGCGTTTCGAAACTCGACCACGGCCTTGTAGTTCTCATTGTCAAAGCCGAATGTGCCGACGCAATAGTAACCCGTTCGTTTGATGGGGTAATTGACCGCGGGAGGATCGTTGAGGTGAATGGCCATGCTCAAGATGTCCGATCTCGAGGAAGTCGTAGCATTCTCCGCCAAGATGAAAGCTCCAATATCATCCTTGCCGCAGAAGCCGGCATCCACGTTGGCCTGATCGCAGATGTACACCCTGTCCTGCGACTCTTCTGATTGTAAAGGCTTTCCGATGAGCGGTTGGTCCTGCCATTCGAACACCACGAAGCTGACGATCGGATCCCCTTCGACGTCATCCGGTTTGATGAACTTGGTGAGAATGAAAGGATCCACGTTGCCGCCCCAGGACTTTCGCGAGTACATGCCCGAGCATACCTGACGGCTGCTCTCCTTCTCGTTCACTTGCAACTCATATGCTTGTCCGATGGCTGCAAGCTGCAACAGCAACCAGCCAGCTAGCCGAACCCATCCTTGCATTGTATTCTCCCTGTGCAGAAACACAATACCCTGGTCACCTCGTCTGACCTATCCTGGTGTTCGAGTGGGAAGTACAGTATCGTGGATTGCCGGAGGCACAAGGCTGAGCGTTTCGGTATGAGCGGACAGCTCTGGGTCGTCGTTCTCTAACCCGCAGCACGCGTTGGAAGCCAGGTCGTGTTCAAGAACAACCTTGTAGTTGCTGGCAAGCGTTCGAACCTTTAGGAGGATGTTGATATCCCTCGGCGGCCGATATCTGGCAATGTTTCTGCTCGAAGCTCACACTCGAGCATGTGACGCGGGAGCAGCATGAAGTGCTGTTCTCCCGCGCCGGAACGGCTTCTTCCGCCCTACCGCCAACGCCACCCTCGGCACGCGCCTACATGAAGTGCATGTGTTTATTGTGGCTGTGCAAGTTCATCGTCATGGGCTCAATCAATGAATTGTATGCGCTTGTGTTGCAAACAAGATTTCCTCTGACAAACGCCCGTCATCTATATTCAAGGACTGGTATTCTCTACTCCTCACCAGTCTCATCAGCTTCATACCCACTCAGTTGACTATCCGTACGGACCGTACCTCGTCAAGCCTTTGACTGGCAGGCGCTGTTTATCCATCCGCGAGACTCGTGTTTCAGAAGGCGCTTGAGGACGGACAGCCATACACCAATGACTGCGACATTGCTATTATCGGCATAACAGGCACACTCCCGACGACCCAGAGTCCTTTATTAGACCTTCCTATCCTCTGAAGACACTGAACATCCATCATCTGACAAACAACATCAACACCTCAATACCCGTTCAGTCGAAACAACAATGGCGGCCGCTGTTGGCAAGTTCGCGGCGCAGAAGCTGCTGGGCAAACAGATGAAGCAATACCAGGGCAAGAAGGTCGAGAGCGGCGAAGTGCGTATCGCCCACACATCCCGTTGGGTCGACAATGTTCAATCACTAACAGCCCATCCACAGGACCCCTACTTCGCCATGATCGAAGACCCCAAGCGCCCCGGCAAATTCAAGAAGGTCAAGAAGCAGATTCCCGCCTACATCACGAGCGAACACGACGCCACCATCCTCGCCAGCGTCCGGAAGATGGCATACCGGCTGGACATGTGCCTGTTCAATTTCATGGGCATCCGCTTCGGCTGGGAAGCCCTGATCGGCCTGATCCCGTTCGCGGGTGACGCGTTCGGCGTCGCCATGGCGTACCTCCTCCTGCAAAAGGCGTCCAAGATCGAAGGCGGTCTGCCATCGAGCCTCCGCATGCGCATGCTGATCAACATCGCCCTCGACTTCGTCGTCGGCCTCGTGCCGATCCTGGGCGACATCGCGGACGCGGCGTTCAAGTGCAATACCAAGAACCTCCGCCTGCTGGAAGTCTACTTGGACCAGAAGTACAAACCCGACCGGCGCGACGAGCGTGATCTGGCGGGCGTGAACCGTGAACAGCGCCGCAAGAACCGTCAGTCGGGCATCTATCACCCGCAAGACCCCCCGCCGGCAACCGCGTTCGAGGACTTCAGTGATGAGGAAGATGATCGTAGACAGTTCATGCGCGAGCAGGATGCGGCGGATAGGGTCCGACAGCCGAACGCGACGCGCGCACCGGAGGACTGTCGTGGCGGTGGCCGCGGCGGATGGTTCAGTGGTGCTCGAGGTGGTGCTCGCAACGAGCAGATGGCACAGGCTCCTATGACGCAGGAGACCGGCAGTGTCAGACGGTGAAGCGATGTTTGTGAGTTTAGTGTTTGGGGCGGCAGTCTTGGTGTCGTCAAGTCATACTTTCGGAAGCGTGGGGCTACGGTACAGGCGCGGGCTCCGACTTACCTTTGTACGATTCTTACGATTAATGTGAAGTCGATGCGCAGCTGGGCTGCTCATTAGATTCTTAGATACTGACATCAGCGGCGCGACAGGCGCGTTTGGTACCCAACCTATCACGTGACATGCGATCGGTCGATCAATTCACAATCAATGGATCCTCTATAAGCCAAATCTAATATGCCCACGACAACGCGGGTTTTGACAGGATAATCTTTACATCATCTTCTGCGCGTTCATAGCGCGCTCTATGAGTACAAACATGTACATACAAAGAAGCGTAGTATGGGGGGTATCGTACGCTCAATCCTCACCATCTCCCTCCCTCCCTCCATGCTGAAGAGAGAAAAGAGTCTGCCACCCTCGGATTTCGTTTCATGCGCTTGAGCCAGTCCACAAGGGCGAAAGGCCCGGTCACTCGCACATGTCCTTTCCTTGTCATCGCTCGTCGTCGTCGCCCAGCGGACTGTTGAGCGTGTAATCGAGGATATCGCTGAGCGACAGCAGGCCCTTGAGCTGACTGGCCTCATTGATGACGACGAGGCGGTGGACGCGCGACTTGCGGATCGTGTCGAAGATGGTGTCGAGGCGGTCGTTGAGGGTGCAGGTGTAGATGCCTGGGAAGTCCTGTGTATCTGTTAGTACCCGGTGGGAAAGGAAGGCTTGGGGATAAGAGGTGTGAGTAAGGACATACATCTGATCGCTTCTCCAACGCCTTGCCCACGCTCAGGTTCAGGTTATCGTAGTCGCCGCCCTTGATGAGCGCGATGACGTCCACCGCTTCGAAGACGTTCAGCACCGTGCCGTCTTTGCCGTCGAGGATGGGCACGCAGGAGATGTTGCGCTTGACGAGCTGATGGATCACGTCCATGACGGGCGTGTCCATGTGCGCGGTGGAGAGGTCGGTGTAAGTGCCGACGTTGAGCTCGCGCAACGGCTTCCGCAACGCCTGCGTCTCCTTGACGTTCACCGAGACGAACTTCAGGATCCGGTATTGTGTTACCACGCTGACGACCATTTCCCGCCGCGTCTCGTCGTCGACGTCGACTAAGGGTATCCTTCGTGCTCGCGACTCCAGCATCCGCCGACACGCCTCATACAGCGGTTTGAGGGGGTGGATCGAGACGGTTTCGATGGGCGAGACACCGATGGCGCGCTCGACTTCGCGCAGGCTGTTGAGCTTGAACTGGTCGACTTGCGCTAATGCGTCAGGGTTCTGCCAGTAGTACTGCACGACGTTCAGGTAGTCCGAGGTGGTGAGCAGGCCGGCGAAGGTCGAGGTTTTGGAATCCCATAGCGGCGCGGAAACGATGCCTGTGCAGGTGAGTGTCAGCAAGTGCATACTGTTGCGAGCGACGTCTGCTCGCAGGAGGGAAAGGTACATACCGCATTGAATGAGGATGTTCAGACTCTTCTTCACCAGCAACGAAGTGTCGAGGATGATGAGTCGGTAGCTGAGCGGCAGGACATCGTAACTCGTGCGGACTTTGAGAAAGGCACGAATCGCACGCTGCCACATACACAACCCGTCAGCCACAAATGTACCCACGCAACTGCCGAATCAGGCAGGAAGACACCCCAACGTCAAAACAGGGACAGGCGACTCACCAACCCCTCGATCTGCTCCCTATCCAACGGCGTCATCTGCCTATCCCTCGTCGTCGGCCGCGAGTTTGAGCCCGAGCCAGAGCCAGAAGGAGATGCGCGTGACAGTGGGCGCAGGTAAGAAGACGGCGCTACGAACTGCGGCGTCGTACCAGCAGCAGCGGTAGGGCTGGAGGCGATAGCCGAGCTCGGTGTCACCGCTGAAGAGGAAAGAGGAGCAGAAGGAGGATGGCCATCATCAGTACTACCTCTGGTGGTGGTGGTGGTATCGGTGGTCGTGCGCCAAGGAAGGCCTTTAACTCCCCGCTCGTGCTGGTGCTCGTGCCCGTCGTCGTCATCGCTTATCGTCGTGGTTGTCGTCGTGGCTTTCGTTGCGAGGCCACTTTTCGACGGCTCCTCCGCTAATCCTGTCGGCGCATGACCTCTATCTCCACCTCCGCCGGCCGGAATGCCGCTCTTCGTCTGCGAAACAGGAGTGTCGGTGTGTGTTTGGCCGAGCTCGTCCGGAGCGAGGTTGTCATCGGACATTTCGGTTCGAGGGCGCGGCCTTGGGAGAATGCATTGAGGGACTGAACTGTGTTCGCACGTAATGGGGTCGCCAGAAGTGAAGAGGTGGTGTCGGTGATTGCCCGATGCGATTGTCGCGGCTCTTTTGTCACAGCATTCGCGCTGACGGATAGCTGGCCGAGCGGTGCGGTGATGGTGGATGCGGGCTGTGGGGAAATGGACCATGTGGAGATGCGGAGAACATGATCACAACTTCACACATACATATGTAGTGTTAAGGTACGAGGTCCATGATAGTGACATTCCCCTGTAGTCCGCTCGCCATCCACACTGTCGACTATTTGGCTGGCTTCATAGTTATTCGATCAGATACGCACGGCATCCCAGTGCGGGAATGCCACTACAGTAGAAAGGCTGCGGCCACCTCTGCGCGCAGACGGAAAGGAGACAGAACATCGCCCTCCTTTGCGCCGTGAGAGAAACCCCAAAGGTCGACACCACCACTTGAACCCCCCAGCATTGACTTCTTCCACTCATCCCATCGACCCTCGATCACATTGTCATGCCACATCTCATGCCGCCGAGAAAAGAAAACGAAAGAATCCGTTCCAACATTTCCCTCAATCTACCCCGTCGATTGACTGGCAACCGGCACCGACTTATTGTCCTTCCTCGCGTTCTCCACCGCTTCGGCGTTCAGCTCCGGCCCCGGCTCGGCGTCAGGTTCCTCGTCCTGCTCGATCAAGTCGCTGGGAATCCTATCCAACCCTTCCCCGGTTTCTTCCAGCTTCTTTTTGCTCTCGGCGACGATCGCTTCGGCCTCGGTGATGCCGCCGGCCTTGGTCGGCGGGTCGCCTTCGACGCCGATGGGCTCGACTTGGTTGGCGACGGTTTGCTGGACGGCCTTGCTGTCGAAGCGCACGACCATGCAGGACAGGTTGTCGGTGGAGAAGCGTGCCAGGGCGTGCTCGACCAGCGCTTTGGAAGCGGCTTGTGGGTCGAAGGTGTTCCGGATCAGGTCGACCGCTTCTTGATCAGAGCAGACGTCCCAGAGCTGTCAGATTATTAGCATTTGGCCAGGTGTACACTTCGATTAACGATACTTACACCATCGCAGGCCAGGATGAGGAACTCGTCGATCTCTGGCTGTATCACTGTCTCGGTGGTGTAGGGGTGGCCAGTAACCAGATCCTTCATATAGGCGTCTCCCAGCGCACGCGTCACCGCAAGCACACCGTTAACGCGGTTGTTCAAGATCAAGCCTCCCGCACCAGCGATTCGTTTGCCTTCATTCTCATCGCTACCCTTGTGATCGTATGACAAACGCAGCGCCTTGCCGTTGCGACAGAGCACGATACGTGCATCTCCGACATTAGCGGTGTAGAGGACGCGCTGACGAGAAGCGGCCTGCCTCAGCTTGCTCTCGGCCGCCGCGGCGTCCGGCGCAGACTGGGCATTCGCCACCACATCAGGGCTGAGCTTTGTTCTCGCTCCGGCGTCTATGACAGCGGCGGTGGCTGGCGCGATGGAGGTAGAGCCGGTCGCCGATTGCGAGTTCGGTATCCGGTCTTCCCAGCGCAAGACTGCCGTCACGGCGGTGCAGCCACTGTTCTTGAGCGGAAGCTTCTCCAGCTGTTGATCGACCGAGGTGAAAGTCATGTCCAACAGCTCGGGTATGGGCGTGTTGGGGTGTTTGCGAATGATCTCTTCCAGTAGGATATGTACCTTCTTCCCACACCAATCTGCCGCAAATGTTCCAGCATGGCCGTCGAAGATGGCAAAGTAGCCGTTGTCGGTCTCGACGACACCCTGCGAACTCGTATCCGACAATGCTGACGAACTAGACGCTTCCAAAGAGCCGCGGTTCTTACTTGAGGCGTCCACGCCAATCGCCGGTGCTGGCGTGCTCAAGAAGTTGTAGAGGTAGGCATGCGTATCTTCCATCGTGCGACGACACTTCTTGTTCTTGTCCTCGGTCACGCCGACCCGGAAAGTCGAACGAGGACCCGGCACCGACTCGCCGGCAGAGTTGTTCAGGGAGCCCTGTGGCACACTCAACGCCGGGTCCATCTTTCCTAGCTTCTGCATGGGAGTCTGCGCAACTCGATCGGAGCTCTTATGCTCGGGCGAGCTGCCCAGGTTGTGCAGAGACTGTTTCGCGCTGCTGAACAGATCACGCGCTCGGCCAACGCCGCTACTTCTCCGTTTCTTCTCCG
>Ga0268244_10000550_pt1 | contig 15468 bp, 24 predicted proteins | sample AgamicMgSfe_FD_200258 | JGI IMG/M metagenome (GOLD analysis project Ga0268244, IMG submission 200258) | Agave microbial communities from Guanajuato, Mexico - Mg.Sf.e (v2) (version 2) | ecosystem: Host-associated > Plants > Phyllosphere > Phylloplane/Leaf | place: Guanajuato, Mexico | collected... | reverse complement strand
TGCGTCGTCGAGCATTCCGCGTCTCTATCACTCGGTTGCGCTGCTGTTGCTCGATGGCACGTTGCTTATCGCGGGTTCGAACCCTGATCAGATGCCGGTCGTTGCGCTGGATACTGATGCTCAAGGGTTCAACACTGAGTGCGTCCCCTAAACGATCGTCGCCTTCTCATACATCGCTGACTCCTGTGCCAGGTTCCGTGTGGAGATCTACACGCCACCCTACCTCTCCGGCACCAACGCAAACCGCCGTCCAACCGACATCACCCTGTCGACCAGTCGCATCACCACCTCACCAGACGCCAGCTTCAGCATCACATTCACCGCACCTCCAAACGCGCAAACTGTGAGAGTGGCGCTCTACCACGGCGGTTTCGTCACTCACGCGGTGCACATGAGTCACCGGATGCTCTTCTTAGACACAGCGGGCTGGCGGGTCGGAGCCACGCAGCAGGAAATCACCGTGTCTACACCCCCAACCTCAAACGTGGCGCCGCCGGGGCCGTACGTGGTGTATGTGGTTGTCGACGGGGTGCCAGGCGTGGGACAGTTCGTGATGGTTTCGTGATCTCGAGATGTGTCTGGACCTCAAGCTTTCCACCGGTCGTTTGCGTCGAGTGGACGGATGTGTTTCTGCCACATGCCGCACACATAGTAGTCTCGTTGTTCTCATCGGTGATACCGGGCGAGTTCAGAGTACGTAGAGCAGCACAAGCAGACGGATGCTCCTATCCGAAAAGACGGTCATGAAACGCATCCCCTGCATCCGCGTCACACATGGGAATTCTTTGTCGGATACAGGCTCGTATCAACGCCAACAAAAACAAGAACTTCGGCAGTTATAATTTGGAAGGATGTCTTCATCTTATTAACAAATCTGTAATAAGTGACGAGTGATCATCATATCCCACCCCTCTGCCGACATATTAGCTCTCGTATTCACCCCGCTCTTGGGTCCTCCTGTACTCCTGACTTTTTCCCCTTTTCATCCGAAGGTAGCCAGTGAAATGATGTTGGTACCTTGCTTGACGATGACCAAAATAAGGTTGGGGGATCACGAGATGGCCCGCTCCCTCTCCCTGTGGTACAAGAACGTCACATCACTCCTTTGTTTACCGCTCGCTGGGCTCGCTCACGGTATGAGCGTGCGTCACATGCAAAGTTTACGGTGACCCGTCGGTTCATTTGCGCTCGGAATGATGTCTCTTGTGTAATCCTACCCATTCTCCTGGATGGCGGTGACGATGCCGGACGTGTGAGCAAACGACGCATACATATATTTGCGCGGGCGCCGCTGTCAAGTACCCATCTCTTTTCATCCATTCCTCATCAAGATCATCCAACTCTACTCATACTCATACTCCAAGCTCAACAATCAATCGATCAATAAGATGCATTCCACCACCCTCACCCTCATCGCGGCCTTGCTCTCCCTCTCCTCCACCACCGCCGCGCAATTCTCCAACCAATCCGCGCCCTTCTCCCTGAGCCTCCTCTCCGATGACAGCGCGCTCAACGGCGTCACGCTCGGCGCGTGCCACGAGGGAGCCGCGATCGAAGGGCTCTGTGTCGGCGGCACGTCCGTTTTCCACTTCAACACGTCCTCGGCCCTGGTCGTGCCGAACGCCACCGCCGGCGCTCAGGGTTATCTGACCTACGAATTGCAAGGCGGCAACTTCAATGGTCCGTCTTCTACTAGACTATGGCATCTTGAGGATTCATGACACTGATGAGACTTCACAGTGTCCGAGCCGATGACACTGCTCTTCACCTCCACCACGAACGTCGCATTGGTAAGCAACGTCCACTGCTACTCCACCTCTTCTTGCCCTAAGGAGTAGGCTAATGCCCGTCATAGCCCCTGTTCGAACCCGCGGAAACCGGCGAACTCGTCGCCTTCGACGCCGACAACAAGATGAACATCCAAGGCTACCTCGACGACACCGTCACGCCGCCGACGGACACCACCAGCACCGCGTACTACCGCTGGTACGTCTGCAACACCAACTACGAGGGATACTCGTACGAGACGTTGAGCTGGGTTGTGGGCAAGTACCCGCCAGAGGTAAGGTTTTATCCAAATCCAAAGATCTTTGCTCGATCAGATACTGACGGCTCGTAGAACCCCACATGCTGTAAGGTCGATGTGCTGAGGACGTTTTTGTGATGGATGAATGAATTGCCACGAAGCAGTATAGCTGCTTGATGATGTATAATAAGAAAGTTGTTATGATGGAACGATATCTTGATGAAGCTTGCAACGTCTAGACAACGAGTTGGAATTGTGGTAATGGCTTTTCACGCGCGTCGACGCGCTTGGTGATCATGTTCTGTTATGTCTTAGACCGTCATGTCGAAGATTGCATGTGCACACTGGGATGTGCTGCTGTCTGGACAAGGCTGTGTCAGTCATGATACCCTCGGATCTTGACCTGGACAGGATGGCGGTAATGGTACTGGGCATCAATGAGCTACGAAGAACGATTTGGTTAGATGATATTCAATCGCTTCATGATCTTCATCAAACCCAAACGCCGACCGCGCAACGTCGCTTCCGCAACAACATCGTCCTCGACTCAGTAAATATACCTAAAGTTCGGATTCTGCTTATCCGTCAAATCCTCGAAGGCATGCAGCATGCGATCGTCCTTGGCCTCCGCGACGCCAGCAGCGGCGATGGCATCCCGCCTGGCGTTCTCACGCTTGAGGTGCCAGCGAAGCACGACAATGACCATGACGAGGAAGCAGTAACAGCCCAAGTGCGTGGCGAAAGCGATGAAGTATCTCGGTCCGTTCCAGGCGAGGAAGACCTGGGGACCTAGAATGTATTTCGTCAGATTTCGTGGATAACAGACTTGGGGATGGTGTTAAAGTACGTACCAATCGCGTTGCCCACAGCCCAGAAAACGAAGTTCATGGCCACCGCGACGGATTTCTTCGTCGAACCCGCGACGTTGCGACTCAGCATGCTCATGCCGAGGGTCTGCGCGGCCCAGAAGGCGAGCACGATGTAGTAGCTGAACAGCAGTCCACCCTCGGTCGCTTTGTCGGTGTTGACGACGGTCATGAGGACGATGGTGCCGACGAACGAGGGAATCACGTAGATGCCCATGACCTGCAGTGCTACGAGTCAGCGTGTGTTCCACTTTAGAGAGTTTGAGCGCTCACCAGCAAATTTTGGCCCGTTCTCCGGACCAGCCAGTTCGAACTCAACAGGACGAGGATGATGTACGCGCCCAGTACCATAGCAAGAAGCTGTGTCTGGAGGACGGTGAAGCCGAAGCCTGGAAGTAATCAGTAAAGGCAAGCGGAGTCCGGGCGGTATAACAGCTACAGAACCAGGCGGTGCTTGTCTGCCGAGAAACACTGGTGTTTCAAATAAAGACATACCTGTGATGATAATGTTCGCAAACGCCCCCAACCCGCTGGTTGGTAGCGTCGTGCAGAATTGGATTGCCTGTCAGAGCGTCAGCACAATGCCGTTACGACTCTTTTCGAATTTGCGATACGTACACAGTAACACCATGTTTGCACGTCCGACAGGGCCTCTTTGACATGCTCCATCTTGAACCGTCTATTTTGGAGACCGGTCTGGTTGGAGCGAACACGCTCCACCATGAGATGCTTGTCTTCTTCCGAGAAACACTTCGCTCGCATGGGCGAGTCGGGCAGCCACCAGAGGACGAACACGCCCCACAGGACCTTTGAGATGACAATGTTGGTCAGATCTTGCAGTGCAAAGCTGGGCGTGTATTGATCGGTGAACTTACCGAGAAACAGCCGTACCCGATGAAGATTGCTTGCCAGCTCTTCAGTGGGCCTTTGTGGATGAGCGTGAAGCAGTAGGCCAGCAGTCCTCCGACAATTTGCTGGCCACCGTTCATCATGTACCTTTGGATATCAGTCCAGCTCCGATGGTAAAGATGTCATAGAGCTTACCATAGCGTGACGGTCGTGCTCTGCTCCTCCCTGTGCAAGATCAGTGACGATCCCAACGAGACATATTATGCTCGAAGCCAACGTATCCGGTTACTGTCCGAGACGTTAGCGAAAGTGTCGTGCTGTACGTTAAGAGAGCGTCAGACACTTGCCCTTCTGTACCACATCGAACTCATGATCAGGAAGGATGGCTGGCAGACGGATTCGAAGATCCCGAGTAGGGTACGGACTACGACAAGCCTGCAGCGGAAGGTGGAACGTCAGTCCAGCGGTCAAAGCTCAATGATCCAAAAGACTTACCCAGTGAAGCTCGAACATGCCGCGTGCAGCGCCAGAGTGGAACCCCAGAGGATGATTGCAATTCCCAGCAGCTTCGCAATGGGAACGCGTTGGATGAGACGGTTGATGGGATATTCGACGACCAGGATCGCGATGTAGATACAAGTGGTGAGCCATGAATACTGTTGACCTTGGAGATTGAGGTCTTTTTTGATCCCCATGATACTAGCGAAAGACATGGTGCCCTTGTCTAAAGCTTGCAGAAAGTAAGTCTGCAAAGGATGTTAGATCAGTCTGCGGACTTTGTTTGTGGGGCTGCAAGCTCGTATGGGCTGAGCGGTCCGCCCGGTCACTTTGTGTTGCGAATGAAGAGCTCATAGTCGGATCCGGGGACAAGAGATAACGTTGGCCCAAATAGAGTTCGGGTTGGGAGACTTACGAACACCTGCCGGTCTGATCAGTTGCGTGAGCAAGCGAGTGGACGCACAGGACTAAACTTACCATGATCGTCAATACCTGTAGACATGCAACGGTCAATATCGTGCGTACTTCAAGGTGATGTGTCTCGATCAGGTATACTCACTCTACGGTCGATCATCTTACGCAACCTCTTGGACTCTGCCTCCGAGATATCAATCCGAGCTGCATTGGCGTACTTCGCAACTTCTGCATCGATGCGACCGTAGTCCTGCGCATCCTTCTTCAGGTCATCCGGCGAGGCCATTCGCTCGATGGTCGACATCTCCGGCGAGATCTTCGCATCTGTACCGCTGGCATGCACCGGCCCCATAGCGACAGCCGTCTGTGCAGTCTCGGATCGCAGGCCACCCATAGTGATTGAGTCTCAGATTTACCTGTCTGATTGATAATTGAGTCTCAGATACACCAGTCTGTTTGACAAGCAAAGGTTGAATATCACATTGAGCTGACACGGCGGAAACGCAGTGGTGTTATATCGGATTTGGAGATAACTTCGGAACATGTCTGGCGAAGTCGGCTGCCGACACCACGCGACAGCTTCCGTGGGTTGAGTCGCAGCCAGCGCCGACATTGGTGGATAAAAGTGCAGAGCCAAGGCTTCTCAGAGGTCACTGCATGTACATCGTGTCGTCGAGCGCGGAATACGCCCGAGAGCAACGATACATTGGACGTTTGTGTGGAGAGCTGGGGTCGAGAGAGCCGGGGTCAATGTGGGATTGCGAAGAGATGTTGCAGCCTTGGGTATTCGGTGTTCGGCTCGTTTTCCAGCGAAGTATTTTGTCGCTCGTATTTCGGTGAAGTGGCTTCCAGACAGAGATACTACCTTATCAATAAATGCAACTCCATGACTGTGATGGCAAGAGGCGAAGCACGAGACAAAGAGAATTGCGTGTGAAGTCGCCTACCAAGATGCCACAACAACCCGTTGAGATTCACGGCTTGCAAGCGGCTGAGATTACCCAGAAAGTCAACCTGCTCATCGACAATCTGGTTAACATCAAGGACACAACCGGGGAGTTCTTGCTCCGTCTGGAAGACGGCCGAGTGATCGATACGAAAGGCTGGAATGACTGGTATGCATGCTGATATGGACAGCGCTCCATATGTTTCTCAGATCATGAGCTGATCGACTTACCCTCCGTGCCAGGGAATGGACGCACGGGATAGGCTTGTACGGACTGTGGCAATTCCATGCATTGACAGGCTCCGCGAAAGCGCTGCAGGCAGCTGAAGACTGGTTTAAGAGTCAGCTTGCCGTCGGCACCACGAAGAACATCAACACCATGAGCCCATTCCTGACCTTGGCGTACCTCTACGAAAGGACCGCCGACCCGACCTACCTTCCGTGGCTCGACTCTTGGGCCGAGTGGGCGATGTATGATCTTGCCAGGACTCCGTTCGGCGGCATGCAGCACGTCACCTACCTGTCTGACAACACCAACGAGCTTTGGGACGACACGCTCATGATGACCGTGCTGCCTTTGGCGAAGATCGGCAATTTGCTGCACAGACCGCATTATGTCGAGGAGGCGAAACGGCAGTTTCTGCTCCACATCAAGTACTTATTCGACGCGCAGACGGGTTTGTTCTTTCATGGGTGGAAGTTTGACCATACGGCAAAGGGAGGGTTCGGGCATAATTTCGCAAAAGCGAGATGGGCGAGAGGTAACAGCTGGCTCACCATCGTCATCCCGGATTTCATCGAGCTTCTGGATTTGAGTCCGAACGATGCGCTCCGAGTCCATCTTGTGGACACACTTGAGGCCCAATGTCAAGCGCTCAAGCACTTGCAAGCGGAGGATGGAACTTGGAGGACGTTGTTGGACGAGCCCGAGAATGAAGGAAGCTATCCTGAAGCCTCCGCCACAGCTGGGTTCGCATACGGTATGTTGAAGGCCATCCGAAAGCGCTATATTGGTCGGGAATACGAAGACGTAGCCATCCGAGCCGTCAAGGCTGTGATGCAGCGCATCGGTACCGACGGAGAACTGAGAGACGTCAGTTTCGGGACGGGTATGGGTCATGATCTCCAGCATTACAAGGACATACCGCTCACAAGTATGCCGTACGGGCAGGCGATGGCCATGATGACACTGGGCGAAGTCTTGCGTATTTTCATCTAGCGTACAGAAATGCCATTAGAGATCGAGCGTGAAAGTGACACGCCAAGACATCTTTCTCCATACCAACGCCACCTCCGCAATCTGCACCGCCACCCCCGCAAATTTTCCACAACCCGTTGCGAACACGGCAGAGCTGCCGGAGTAACATTCCATGTATGTGTAATCGCGCAAACGTTCCGACCTCCCCCAATACAGGCCGACAACGAGGTGCTCCTCGGTCTCGATTGCACCGAGGAGCATGAAAGTGATCAGTAGCCCAACACAGCCAAGACGGAGGCAGGAGTCAACTTCTCGCGAGAAGGCGAGCAGTATGCTCCCCTCATGAAAGACAAAGCTAGGTCGTTCGCTACGAGGCTGCGCAATGAGTTCTGTGTGTGCCTCATACTCCTCGGAAGATGGCACGGCTCATACTGGCCATCGGGCTGGTTTCCTTGTCAAGCACTTTCGTCCAGGCAGCGTTGAATGCTAACGAGAGTCCAACCCGCCTGACCCTTGCCAACGACCGAATCTTTGCATCGGTCAACAAATCAACCGGCGCCATTGATATACTCACATTGGACTTACAAAACTTGCTGGGGGAGTATAGCTATGAGGAACCAACGCCTGGCGGAGCGACTGGCTCCGGTAACAGTGGAATCGGACCCTATCTGGACTGTTATTGCACCCCCAAGGGCTCTTATACTCCAGGCTCGATTGACCCCGAGTACAGGCTGCTGAACGGCACTGACCGCACTGGTACCGCCTGGGGTGGTATAGTGATGAGCGAGGTCTACCCGCCTACCGGTCAGGTACTTGAGCAATACTGGCAAGCCTCTGACGTTCTGTCTTCTCGACCGGCGGACTGACGTACATGCTTCAGGTTTCTCAGAGACGGCGAAACGGGCCTGCATACCTTCAGTCGCTTGGCGTACTATAACCAAACGACACCTTTCTTGAGAAATCTTCAAGAATTCCGAACGCTGTTTCGTCCAAACACACGGCTCTGGACCAATCTGTCAACGAATGCCGAGCAAGATGCTCCTTTACCGTACTACAACCCAGCAAGTGGCCATATGGGTGATGCGGTGACGGTTCAAGACGCAACGTGGTTCTTACCAAATGGCAGTGATCCGTATGTCATTCAGGAATCGAGCTACATGACCAAATATACCTTCAGCGACACATATCGGGATCAGCGTGTCCATGGCCTCTTTGCAGACGGTCAGTATAGCGATGACGGGTCGACCTTCGGAGCTTGGCTGGTCATGAACACTCGTGATACTTACTTCGGAGGACCATTGAGTTCGGACCTCACAGTGGACGGTATAGTCTACAACTACATCGTCTCCAATCATCGTGTGCATCTTCTTGTCCTCTCCATCATCAGAAAACAAAGCTGACTCCTCGCAGATGGAGACCAGACACCAAACATCACCGATGGCTTCGATCGCACTTTTGGACCTCAGTTTTATTACTTTAACCGGGGTTTGGCAAATGCGACTCTACAAGAGTCACGCCAAGATGCCTTGCAATACGCGTCTCCAACATGGAATGCGGACTTTTACGACGATATCGCAGGCTACGTTCCGAACTATGTGCCGACCTCCGGCAGAGGCACTTGGCAGGGCACAATCAGACTACCGCAAGGTGCGGCCAGACCGATTGCGGTTCTGGCTCAGAATGGCGTTTACTTCCAGGACAATGTTCTCGATACGAAAGCATACCAGTACTGGGCGGACATTGATCCTCATAGCGGAAAGGTTGAGATTCCGCGGGTGAAAGCTGGGACATACCGACTCACAGTGTTCGCTGATGGGATCTTCGGCCAGTACCAACAGGACGACGTTCATGTACGGGCCAGCGAATTGGCCAGCACTCACGTTCACTGGCAGGAGGAGTGTGCAGGGACAGAACTCTGGCGAATTGGTACGCCAGATAAATCCAGTGGAGAGTACAGACACGGCTATCAGCGCGACCCGACGCATCCGCTGCACCCAGCCGAGTATCTCATCTACTGGGCGGTGTACGATTATCACAATGACTTTCCTCATGGCGTCAACTTCCACGTTGGCAAAAGCGATGTTGGGAGAGATCTCAATTACGTCCACTGGAGTGTGTTCGGCGGCTATGCGGACTCCATACGTACCGAGCCTTACTATGGTCATGGTAGGTGCACGCAGACATCATGTCATCATACCAAGACGCATGCTGACGTCTAAATCCTTCACTCTACAGGCGATGTCAACAACTGGACCATCCTCTTCGACGCTTCCGAGCACGCCCTACATACGAAAACCCAAGCAACATTTACAATCCAATTGGCTGGCGCCAAGACCGCGGCCGGTAATACGGATGCGTACAACGCAAGCGAGCCGTACTCGAGCCTCCCATATACTGTCGTCGTCAACGGGCACCAGTTGGAGCCATGGATCATACCGTAAGCTCTGTCCTCACTGTCTCAGGTTACGATACTGACAGGACAGCAGTTCCAACCAGAGCTCTTCTTGCGCAGTCAGGTCGGCGGTGGTACGTAGTCCGCCATCAGAACATCATCGCAGACACACGCTGACCCGAACCCAACCGTCCAGATCTGCTACAACCTGGCGCACAAGTTCGTCTTTGATGCTCGTTACTTGTTTCATGGCCAGAATGAAATCGTTCTCAGCTTACCATACAACGCCACGGACTACGAGAGCGCACTCTTACCTCAATCGGTCTACGTGCAATACGATGCTTTGAGGTTGGAGGTTGCTTAACGTGTTAATCGAGTTTGTCGATCGGAGAGGCTGGGCATGCCTGCAAGGATGTGTGGTCATTAACAAACCGGAAGGCGTGTTTCGCAAACAGTCTTGTTTGAACGACATTCAACAAAAGCCCTTATGTGCTACTGTCGCTGCTCTGGGGAGGAGATACATGCTGACTCGATGTGAGCTTACTGAAATATGCACCTCTGTGAGCCCGATCCGTTAAACGAGACTAAGGCTGCTGTCAGAAAGAAGACGATCCAGAGTATTACCGTGGTAAACATTCTCGTGATGTCGTGTTTTCGAGCTTCTTCACTATAACTAACGAGGCTCAAGCTTCGCGACGCTGTTAAAGCACATTGGAACGGTAGTACGATCACTGCAATGTGAGAAGCGACGCACAAAGAACGATTATCCACCATTTCATCTTGTTGACATTTGTCCACTGACCGTTGGCGGCTATAATTGCTCACGAGGCCGAAGCCCGCCCATCGAGATCCATAACTTGCAGCGTGCTTTCGATCCCAAATGCTTCCACTGCTAATAGCAAGTTGTGTCACTTGCGGGTCATGCTGCCATCCTCGTGCACATGCACAGTCTCTAGCCTCCGGCCGTTCTCGTCCCTGAGGCGGATAGAGATCACAAGGGTCGGGTCGGAAGGGTCGTCGGTTGACATATGGGGGCGATTCCCTCTGCAAGAAGTAGTCAGCTATCCCAGCACTTACGATGGATAGGATGCACCTCTCACTTGATCTCTGCTTGCTTGATACGCGGTACCTGAAAAACTGTGTCAGTTGTCATCGATACATCCTACAGTACAGATTACGGTGTAGCTTGCCTCCGTCTCCATCTTTTGCATTGCTTGAGAGACACTCGGGACCCATGTTTGCGGCAGATCGTTCAGCTTAACCGACCAACATACGAGATTAAACGTTTGAGCGTCTGAACGAATGCCATCTGTGCTGCTTCTCGGTAGCTTTCGATGGTTGCGGAAACTGGTAAGCTTGCAAAGGAATGAAGCGCCCATATTCTCGGCCGGATGGCTTGCTTTTGTAGCAGTATCCCGTTCAGCTCGACGCTCAACCCGTTGAAGGCAGCGATCCTGGTCACCTGCACATGGAGTCCAGTGCATGATGCGTTTTGGCTCAAATGCAGGCTAGACGCCCTTCACAGCTCAATGCCACTGTGCGTATGCGTCCTGATTCCTGACGTTAGTACATTATTGGAGCCCACGAATGCAGACCAGATGCCCCTAAACAGCTCCAAGCCGCGATACGTGTTTGTGGGCCACGGAGAGCGGACTGCCTCCTGGAGTCCTGAAGTCCTGAAGTGCTGAACAGCTGCGTACTGCCGTGCTCGTGCGTGTGCACCTTGTTGGCCACGTTACACGAAGAGGAGTCCGCGAGTGTAGATTGGACGCCCTTGGACAGCTCCGTGCCGCCGTGCCCGTGCATGTGCATCTTGTTGGCCACGTATCTGGAATCGATGTTGAAACGTGCGAGCTGACCACAGTGCTGCACGCAGCAATGCAGCATACTGAGCTGACGTTACACATTTCGGTGCTTCCCTACCAATCATAAAGCACAGGTCGTCGTACAGGGGCGCGATGAGATGTGGTGCGCTTGCTATGTGAGCTTTCGAGCACCAGACTTGCGCCCCTCACTGCGGAATTGGGAGCCCCTTCGAAAAACAGCACTGTACTAAGGTGCTCGCTGGAGCAACATAAGTTTTAATTCCCTTCGGTTTCATCAATGTATTTCATATCCTGGTGATGCCCCTCAGACCTGTGCGACAATTACGAGCTCACTTGCTTGCAGTGAGGAGATCTTACGGCGGGCATCATCGAGCCATGGGTATGCCAAACCGCTGGTTTAGGAACCTCTTTGGCCGCTCAGCTTCGCCGCCACGACAGTTTCCCGTAAGTGGATTCAAGCTATCGAACAACATCGAGAGGCTGGAGGAGGAGAACTGGAAGTGGTACAGTGCAGATGCTTTCTACCCCGTCCGGATCGGGGAGGTCTTCAAGGCACGCTATCAGGTGCTGGGAAAGCTGGGCTACGGAGCACACTCCACTGCGTGGTTGGCTCGCGACTTGCAGTACGTCTCTGGCTCCCTCGAGATCACACAAACTGCCATTGAAAGCTGTGGTCTGATGACACCCAGGGCACATCGATACGTCACCTTGAAGGTGTGTGAGAGTAACAGCCAACCAGCGCGACGCGAGGTGGCCGCATACAAGCACTTGAATGCGCTTACTACTGCCCACTCTGGGGCTCTGCTCGTCCGCCAATTTCTTGACAGCTTCAACATCACGGGCTCTGGTGGCGAGCATGTATGCTCGTACACGATCCGCTCGGGATGAGCGTCGCGACCTTTGGGGAGTTGATGCCTGGAGGACACCTATCAGAAGACGTCCTGAAGGCAGTCTTGAAACACCTGCTTCTTGCACTCGATTACTTGCATAGCGAGGGCAAGATGGTTCACACAGGTCGACAACTCTCCCATGGGTAGCAAACCTTGGCATCATTCTAACCTCTGCCCACAGACCTTCAAGCAACGAATATTCACTTCGGGGTCGAGGATGAAAGTATCTTGAGAACTTTCGAAAAGAACGAGATGGGCCATCCGATTGCGCGCAAGGTTGACGGCGAACGTATTATCTACGAATCCAAAGGCCTTATCATGCCCAAGAAGACCGGTCGCCCCATACTCTGCGATTTTGGTGAGTGCCGCTTTGGCGGAGAACGCTACACGGATGACATACAGCCATACGTTTATCGAGCTCCAGAGGTCATACTCAGGATACCTTGGTCATACGAGGTCGACATCTGGAATGTCGGGGTTATGGTACGTTCGATACAGTCCTCGAAGTCCATATGAAAACCACTTTGCTGATACGCCATAGATTTGGGACATGTTTGAGAATGAACACCTCTTCAGTGCTCGAGGCCAAGCTGGTGACCAATTGAGCCAATACCACCTCGCCGAAATGGTAGCGATTCTGGGGCCACCTCCTCTGGATTACCTCCAACGTTCCGAGACATCATGGGAATATTTCGATAAGAATGGTGCTTGGAAGGCCACGAACCCGATCCCAGAGCGCTCGTTGGAGTCGTCAGAGAAACACCTAAGTGGAAACGACAAGATCCTGTTCCTTGAGTGTATTCGGAAAATGCTGCAGTGGGTTCCAGAACATCGGCAGAGTGCGAGGCAGCTCCTCAATGATCCGTGGTTTGAGTCGCTCGACACCTAAAGCGAGATCAGCTCTCTGCACTTGAGCAAAGTCTGCGATGTCTGCACCAACATACTGCTGTACGTTTGCAATCTCCGCGAGACGATGTCTTAAAGCTCGGCCCCAGATGTCCCTCGACTCGGGAAATGAAAAACACGGCTACTGCGTGGCGCAAGACTGTACACTGTCTGTCTCGCTTCGAGCCGGCGACAACAGAACCAATATTCGTGGATCGTTAAATCTGCAACCTCGTCTCGATATCCGTTGGCTCACGTGACACCAAGCTCCTCCCTTGGATCAAATTACCCATTGGAGAAGCTACTCTGTTCGCTCTCGAAACGACAAGTACTTCCGCTCGACCTATGCGAACACCTACCCACGGCTTCAATTACCCTGAGAGAACAGCACATACTGACACTGTCGTATTGTGGTTGCAAGATTGTTCTTGGACAGGTTGACAATCCACGATCAGGATACGGAAAAGGCATCATTGTGGGGACATTGAAAGGTTGACGTATATCAGCAAAGCATACGGCGCCTAAATGCTCTGAGGAGATGAGTATATCTGCGCTTCATCAGCCATACCCTCTCCTTCCCTTCACCAAACCAAAAGCTTCCCCTAACGTGATGTCTCTTTTCCCATTCATGACTCGTGCCTGAGCCGACAACATGTACGGGATCCTGCTCGGGACGGTGCTTGTGATGTCCGCGGCGGGCTGGTTCGTCGGCTACCGTGTCTATGACTACTTCCGAGATCTGAAAGGCCTCTGAAGATACCCTGGGATGGACTGGCTCGCGCCTTTCACAAACCTCTCGTACGTTATCCTCGCTCACAGGGATTTTCGATCAAGGGAACTCTACAAGCTGCACGCCAAAGGCAAGCCCGTCATTCGCACAGGTCCAAACTCGCTTTCCTACCGCGATCCGGCAGCCACCAGGGACGTACACGGACATGGCACGAAGTGCACCAAGACTACCAGTACGCAATGGAGTCAGGCGCCCACTTCCATTCTGCGGACGTCACCAACAAGCACGAGCATCAGCGCTTCCGCCTATGCGCTCAAGAATCTCAAAGGATGGTAGTTCAAGGTCGCCGACGAAACCCAGCGTATGGCCAATCAAGTTGATCAGCGCTGCACGGACGCTGGTCGTGAGGGATGTGTAGACTATCGGGTCTGGGCAATACTCCTCAATGGATGCGACTGCCGTATCGGGTCGAGCAAAAGACTCCGCCCACGCCAGAGGTTGCATCGGTCGAAATATCTCGTCTTTGGAGCAAACCGTCGCGCTCGCGAGCGTCATCCGTCGATATGAGATCGAATTAGCGAAACCGGGTTTCTTGCCGGAGATGATTGCGATGAACAACCTGCATCCCAGTGAGCTGCCGATCCGTCTGCGCAGGCGGTGCGTTTGTGGTGAGAGGGACTTGGACGTCGCTTGTTGTGTGTCCCTGACTGCGGCGCCCAGAGCATTGCCACATCGGCACCTGCTTGATCCAATCGTTCCACCATGTCTCGACTTTGCGCTTTCGCCGCAGTGCTGTCCGGGAATTATTTTGGCCGCTCTAACCAGATATGACGATAGGGGTCCGTTCTTGCGCACAACATGCTTTTCGTCGAATACGTTACGATGGTAATCGCGATTGCAGCAAGCGCCCCATAGTCGTCTACCTTAGCGGCGGCATGAAATGGACAAGAACCTGCTCCCATAGGTTGGTGCTGATCAAGGTAGAGGTCGCCATGTTCACAAACGCTTCTTGTGACGATAAGAAAGCTGGATACTGTAATGAAAAAGCTCGTACGTCGGTGTGTAGCAAGCTCCCTTGGATAACTCTTATAGCTCCTGCTTACCGTCGCGTAGGGTGAACTTACTGAGATACACGTTGGCCGGCAAGAGCAGACGTTCACACAGTATACTCACTCACGCTGGCCACTCTTGTCCCCGGGAGGCTTCGAGGCGCGATCCGCACCCCAAGCCTGCCATCAAGAGACGATGGGCTGGGTCTGCGGATTGAATTTCCGCAAAGTTGTTGAGCAGCAGTCCATGATGAGCCCAACTAACTTCGGGTGCAAACTTCGTACATCGCCCGGTGTCGCAATGTATTTGTGTATGCGGCAAAAATTCTGCCTCGAGAACTTCTGGAAATTCAGGTGATGTTTTTTACGCTCATCCTCATCACTGGGGAAGTTGACGCCGACACCTTCCTTACTGAAGGGGCTTCTTTTGCCCCGGATTTTGCCCCGTAATTTCCCCCGGATTTCCGCCCCAGATCCCGCCACTTCGCAAACGTCCTCGAACAGACAAGTACGGATGTACATGTGTCTTCTACGATGAGCAGGTGATGCCGCCGCTCGCATTGATGTACCCCATGTAATCCCAGCTTGCCGGTTTATGCAATTGCGGAGGTGGTGCGTGAATGCCAGACGGACCCGTTGCCATACGAGCTCCAACCTGGGGGTGGATCCGGCATTGATTCGGAAGGTCTTGCACTGACAAGTTACAACGACTGTATGGTCACAGTAGAGCACGGTACCTCTGTACCATGGCGCTCGGCAGCGACGAACGAGCTCTCGCTTTCAGGGAGCTTTGGCCATTTTAGTAGCTAACTTATGAGGGTAGTCTACACAGTCATGACAACCCACGCTCAATTCAGGCCAGGCTCACTTCGTTATACACTAGCTATGCTGCAGGTCGA
>Ga0268244_10000549_pt1 | contig 15504 bp, 14 predicted proteins | sample AgamicMgSfe_FD_200258 | JGI IMG/M metagenome (GOLD analysis project Ga0268244, IMG submission 200258) | Agave microbial communities from Guanajuato, Mexico - Mg.Sf.e (v2) (version 2) | ecosystem: Host-associated > Plants > Phyllosphere > Phylloplane/Leaf | place: Guanajuato, Mexico | collected... | reverse complement strand
AGGACGGCGAGGAGTCGCGCGTGGAGGCGAAGGCGAATCGCGGTCTCCAGAGTCCAAGATTCCTCCACTGTTCGATTCCGAGCGATGCTGTAGCAGCTCGCATGGCACGCCCATCGTACGTACCGCCGCAACTGCTCCGCGCACAATATGCGGCTGTTCACAAAGATCGGCAGATGTGCCAATGCAGGGAGAAGCACATTGAGTGCTCGAAGTCCACGCACAGCTACCGGCGTGAGAGCACTCCAGCCAGGGATGCTTGCACACCCGACACGAGGTATAGACCGTAACCTCCTGCCTTAGGGATAGAACGCCGAGATAATCCACGCGACAAGCCGAGATTTGAAGCATTTGAGTCAGATACTTCATCTACTTCATCAGAACTTAGCATAGCACAAACCCATCTAAAAAGCCATCGAAGATAAAAAGGGGCTGTGACCAGTCAAATCATACCATCATCTCAAAACAAAAGCACATCGCCCTCAAAACACTCCCGCAAAACGAGCAAACACAGTGCAGTGAGCAAGCAGGGATGCAACGCTAAACATGAAGCAAATGGTATCTATGCCTGCCTGCCTTCCAGAAAACAAGAAGAGAACCCGCAATCCTCGTATGGAAATGCAACAATAGTCCTGCCCGAAAGCGCCCGAGAGCGCACCAAAGCTCGTTTGTGTGTCTGTCGTCTTCTTGAGAGAGTCAACACCCTTGATACGCCTGCTTGCCTGGTGCTGTGACGCAACGTTATGCTCTTATAAGACAACGCATGTAGGATTCGTTGGGCCGAAGTGCCGTCGAAGGAAAAGTACCAGTCATGATCTGTATTTCGCGGATGCGTTATGCTCCAGCAGCAGCCGCAGCGTCCGGGTCGACAGGAGCCGGGGCCTCGACATCCTCAATTTCGCGGCCGCGGCAGTCGACCACGATGCGGCGGCCACGCTTCTCTTGCGGTATGCCGTCCCGAGAGGCGCCGAAGTCGAGGACCTGTAGTATTCGTCAGCATGCGTCGAATGTTCCCGAAGAAGAAGACAGGGATAAAAGCTCACCTCGATGTACGTCAAACTGTTCCTCTGCACAGCCGCGACGCACCGCCTCTCATCAAACCGAACCTGCCACACGCCGCTCAAGTCCCTCAGCAAGTCGCGCACGCAATCGCCGTTGCGCACGTTCCACATCTTGAGCGTGCGGTCGGAGCCCGAGATGACTTTCTGCCCGTCGTGCTGGAAGCACGTGATGGCGCCCGTATGGGCCGAGAGCGTAGCTTTGCACACGCCGCTCTCCGGGTCCCAGACGCGAAGCGTGCTGTCGGCGGCGGCGCTGACGAGACGGTCGTGCGACAGGTCGAGGAGCCCGACGAGCGAGTTGTGGCCTTCGAGGTTGAAGAGGCATGCTCCGTCCTGCAGGTCCCAGACTTTGACCAGGTTGTCCATCGAGCCTGATATGCAACGGTTACGAGCGTGGTCGAGGACGACGGAGTAGACCTTTTGGGTATGGCCTTGAAGACGGTGGACCAGGTCGCCGGTTGAGATCTTCCAGACACGCACCGTGCAGTCGTAGGAACCGGAGATGAGTGTGTCACCGTGCGCAGCAATGGCACGGACGGAGTTGTGATGGCCAGAGAGCGTGCGCAGGAAGTAAGGGTTGTCGCGGTCGTTAGCAGGCGGCCCCGCCTGGAAGATTGAAGCGTCTCCAGGCTGCGGCAGCTTCCAAACCCTCAGCGTCGAGTCCCGCGATCCGGTGATGATGAGTGGCTCCTTCGGCATCATGATTGGCGTTCCGTTCTCCTCCGTTCCAATCTGCACCGGCTGGAGAATGACCAGACAGCGCACAGTCGACGTATGACCCTGGAAAACCTGCAAACACCTTCCTGATTTGATGTCCCACACCCTGACACTCCGGTCCGTCGATCCGGAAACTAGCGTATTGCCTTCATACTGCAAAGCCCAAACTCCGCCTTCATGACCCTCCAAGCGATTCCTGAGCGCACCGGTCTTGGTGTCGTAGACATTGATCTTGGTATCGTCGCTACCGGTCAGAATCTTGTCACCATCGAACAATAAGCAAGTAACAACATGCCGATGATGTGCTCTGAAAGCTAGGTGCTGTGGTTGAGACTCTTTGCTCATCCAGGCTTCGCGGATGAGGTAGTGGCGCTGGTAAAGAGATTTGAAGAGGTGCATGTTCATGAGACCAGGTAGGCCGACGGACGGATGCGGGACTGCGGAGGCGGCCGCGTGAGCATAGCCATCTGGTCCGTGGGCGTTGGCTAACAAGAGACGCCAAGTCGCAATGGACGTTGTGGGCTTGGTCACTGATGCCGACGCTTGGGCAGTGCGTCGCTTAGCCTTCTTGGGCCCTGAATACTTCGAAGTCGACCTCCTCTTCACCTTCGCGGTGACTGTGGAGGATGCAGTGTCCTCGTCCTCGCTAAGGAGCGAGCCTTGCCCTTCACCTGCTTGTACAGATTCCGGAGTCTGCCAGCGCACGTATCTGCTGAGATCCTCTTCGTAGCCGTCCCGACCAGGGTGTTGCCAGCCCCATCCTTCCTTGACCGCCCGAGCGACTTCGTTCTGCGGTAAGACGAAATCGTCCCGGTCGAGCAAATCTTTCCAAGCTTTCTCGTCGGAATTGATTAGCTTCCTCCACCGTCTAGACACTTGAGCAGCTCGACACATGCTCTGTGCGTCCAGGAAGCGAGCAATGTTGAGCCCTAGCTCCGGTGGCAGCACATTAAATGGGTCGCACTTCAACGCGGGATTGACTACGTTGGCAACGATCTGGAGCGTCGGCTTGGCGCATCGGCGGAGGAGTTGGTACATCAAGTAATTCTGCATGGCCTCTGGCATGTTATCGAACGCGTCGACCATTGTAGGGATATCCATGATGGTCAAGCCTTTCGCGGACGGTGCAGGCTGTGCAGGCTGTGGTCTCTGGGCTCCATGTATGGGTTTGGAACGCGGAACGTCCGGCACTTTTACAGATCCTTGCGAGTTGAATGATCTTGCACTCTGCATCTTGCTCTCGTCTTCCAGATCTAACTGGGACACTATGCTTGCATTCTCTTCGTTGTGCTCCGCGAAAGAGTCGTCGAACGTGTTACGATGGCGAGAAGCGGCGTTGGCAGCGGCGGTAATTGGCGACAGGCTCGGGCTTGGAAGACTAGCATCCAATTGCGAGCTCGTCAGAATGGCTGGTAGATGTGGTCTGCGGTGCTCTACCTCCTGCTGTGCAGCATCCAAGTCAGGGTCGACGACGGGCGGCGTAGCGGCAGCGCCGCTTGGCAAGCTTGCTCCTAGAACCGCATCGTCCTCCTTATGGGTGCGTTTCTTCTTGCTATACTTGCCGTAAAAAGGCGGTCCAAGTTGCGAGTCATCCTCCTGCGACTCCGTGTCCGCCATGTTCACGTCATTCTCCATGCCGTCCTGCACCTGATGTAGACGTGACTTGGATGGCCTTGTCGGACTTCTCCTCCTCTTGCCGTCGTTTCTACTTGACCCAGCTGCCGTGTGCAGAACTCCAACAGGCCCATTCTCCGTATCAGGGGTGATGGGAGATGGATCACTGACCACAGCGAATGCACCGGACGCAGTCCGTTGGTTTAAAGACGATTGTTCGAAAGACTCGGAGTGAGTTCTGTACAGTGAAGAGCGAGGCTTCTTGGTCCTTCGTTGTAGGCTCGCCAGCTCAGCCGCTTCCGTTATAGACGGCGGAGTAGCAGTCCTCTTCGGAGCATTAGACGCCCGTACGCCCAAAGCCTTCCCCACGGGACCGGGCATCTTGAAGCCACGCACTGGTGTTTTATAATCCTCCTGCCTCTCCTCATGCCTGATTGATCCGTTGTGCCGCCGAACCCTAGCCTGATGGTCCTGATATATCTTCATGGTCTCGTTGGGGTCCTCCGCCTCATGAAAGTTCGTACGCTGGCCATGGTAGTCAAACTCAAACCGCTTGATCGAGCCAGGTGTAGGCGTGTATGCAAGAGGGTACATCTTCGGGTCCCGCTCGAGTAGATCTTTCGGCGGGTTGATGATCAGTGGTGGCAGGTCGGTAGTGGTGAAGGTGGTCACGGTAGTTACGGTCTTCTGAATGGCGGGACCGAAGGACACTTGACCCATGGCGGTATACTGCGGCATGGTGTATGCCGTGCTCGTGGTGGAAGACATCTCTCCTTGTTCCGTCATGCCGGGCTTGTAGGTCGGCATGTCTTCTGTCGGCGAGGCAGGCGCGGTGGAGAGCACGGCCTCGGGTGCCAACGGAGTCTGTGTACGCGTGTGTATTCCCAGTCCGACTCTCGGCGTCGCCATTCTCTTCCGCACATGCGCGTGGGTACCAAAGGCGCGTGCAAGCGTGACGCGAGCGAGATGTTACCTGCCTCGCTCCTCCGCCGGGAGGCGACGTCTTTCGGCGAACGTGACTCGGGTATCGACGCAGATGCTCTGTGGGCTTTCACCGATACCGAGTGAACGGGTTGGTGGGTATGTTGCGAGTGCCGCCGATTACTGAATCAGCGTCCGAGGATCGATATGGGGAATCCCTTGTATGTAGCTTGGTGTCCACGACGCCACCCCAGGAAGAGATCGGGCGGTCACAGCAACGCACGACCGTAGCACCGTTCAGGGTGACGGCAAGCACTCCCGCAAGGCGAAGTCATGAGAACGCGGAGGGTGTTCGGGTATTGTAGTAGTGAAAGCGAGGGGCTGAATGGGCCGTTCTCACCTGCCCCGGAGCGCAGGTGTTGGGCCCGTGTGATTTACCGGTTCAGTGTTAGTCAGCCGAGTGGGTCTTTGAGTCTCGAAGCAAACAACATCCACGATATTTCTCTTTATCGTACGGGCATGCGATGCCTTTCCGGCTACATGTTCATATTCCATGAGGTACACTCATCGAAGTCAAGCCTAGGTACTACATGCTCCCTGAGATATACATGGCGCCGAGAGTAAGACACGGCGTAAGTACATAGGCATGCCAGCGATGGATTTGGTCAAAGAGTCTGCGCTTGACACTTTCTGTCATGCGTTCGCAAGGATGGGGCAAGGGGGCAATAAAGTACAGCGTACGTGTATTTGTTCACTCAACCGTACGCTTTGAGGAAGAATTCTGCGCGCGTCAGATCTCACCCGCACTCCCTTCAATGATCACGACTCGCGGACGGGGATGTGGACAAGGACAAGGCCTCGTATCACGCAGTATACAATTGCCATGGTGTTATCGTCAACAGGAGAAACGAGGGTGTTGGCCAAGCTGGGCGAGGGAGCACTCTTACATAACCAATAGCCGTTGCAAGGAATTTCACAGGCAACGGAAGCACTCAGTCTTATTAAATCACGAGCGGGAGAAAGATTGAGATAAGAACTTTGTGATTGTTCCATGGGTAAAGACGGTGTGCTTGTGTAATCGGTAAAGACTGTGTGTTGACGACGCTTGAAGCGCCACACATATTCGTGCCGTTCATCCTCTCCATGCATGTTGTTTTTTCGTTCTCCATTTTCGTGTCAATTTCCGTGTCCTCGTGGTTCAATCCCTGCGCATGAGAAAGATAGCAAGACTCGCGGTGAAGAAATAGGAAAGCAAGCAGTTGAAATCAGTTGTGTTTTTTCCCTTTCCGAGTTGGTTTTCGCAGTGTTCCATCCATACGCGTAAACAAAGTCGCATTGATTGCAAGAAAAGAGCTGGAGAAGCAAGCATTGATAGTCAGTATCACAAGGTTTCTTTGCTTGCCAAGGTTGAAGACTAAAGTCGACAAAGGTTGCAGTCAGTAATCGTTCGCGCGCGCAGGTGTTCACTGATTTCCTATCAAGCGCTCAAGCCCGACAATGGTTGCGCTGTAATGTGTTGTGCAGATATTGTCGCCGTTCAAGCATCGGTCTGAAGGATTCTGGTAGGGACCTCTAAGCATCGAGGCGGATGCCGCCACCGCTGCTGCTGCTGCTACTGCCGCTGTCGGTGCTCCACTCATCGGCGTCGTCGTCACTGTCGTGGACGTCATCAGACTTTGGGCCGGAGAAGCTCACTTTGCGGGCTGTCGTTGGCTCAGCGGGCGAGCCCGATGCTTGCGGCGAGGACGGCGTGGAGTGGGCTTGAACGTCGATGCTGGACGTTGGGCTCACAGTTCGCTTTTCGCCCACGAGTGCCTTCTTGTTGCGTTTGCCTTCCTTCACAGCTCCAGCAGCCCAGGAGCTCTCGAAAGGGTTCTTGCGGGATTGGTCGCCGCGCTTTGAGCGAACGCGCCTCGGCGGAGAGCCCTGCATCGACGCTGAGAACATTGGCTGACCGTCCGCGCGGCGCACGGGCGAGATGTTGAAGCGCTGGACGGAGGAAGTGGAAAAGGCTGCGACGCTGGCGTGGCCCTCTTCGCGTGACTCATTCCCGCTATCTTGCATCAGGCGGCAGATCATATCGTCAACTTCCGACTGCTGAGCCTTGAGCTTGTAGTACTGAACCATGTTATCTTTTGCCTTTGGGTCAGCAAGCTGGTCGCTAACCGCTTCTTTCTCAGACATGAGATTGTAAAAGATGGTCTTCTTCTTCCTCTCCATGTCAGCGCCCTGGTCTTCCTCACGAGCACCAGGGGCCTGCTGGCTTAGTCCGCCCGAACTGGGAAGGCGGACAGGGTTGGCCGGCGGAAACTGCTCCCAGACCCTCGCGTGCGGTGGCAAATCAGAGCTAAAGTCCGAGTCGTGAGCCCACTCACGTATCATCTTCGATTTGTCCAAGATGCGGAAGTCTAGCTTGACATGCGGTGGCTTGCCACCACGCGGGGTGAAGCCGGCCATTGAATTCGCAGTCTTGAAGTAGCTCAAGTCGGAGCTTCTGGCGTAGCTTAGAGTGTCTTCAAAGTCGCTGTCGTCTTCTCTAAGCGGTTCGTAGCGGCGCTCACCATGGATGTCGACACCCACCAGTCTCCACACGCCGGCATGGTTATCGTTGACCTTGGCCTCCCCGAGCGTCTCCGAGCGCGTGGCTTGCTTGGGGTTATATGACCCCTTGCACGGGAACAGAGCGTCAGGGTCCTGAGACCGCGGGATGAACTCCGTAGCATTGGCTGCTTGACGGATGTCGAAGCTATGGTTTGCTTGAGAAGCAGCCTTACCAGCAGGAATAGTGCTATGCTGCGGTCTGCTTTGATGCACTGGTCCGACGACGTTGCTTGCAGTAGAGTCATCTTGAACCACGGTCGTATGCGGCGGAACGTTGGGAGTCGGCATCTTCGGCGTTGACTTGTTGCCGGCTGGCGACTGAGTCGAGGTCGACACAAATGTGGCAGCAGACGCTGCGTGACGAAGATGATGTGGGGAGGCCTTTTTGGTGAGGTTCGAACCATCAGACGGGCCTGGAGATATTCCCAGGCCGAAACGAGTTGGCGTCTGGTCGCGACGCATGTCTTGAGAGGACTTTGCGCCACGTAAGGCGCTGCCATCACGATCTCCATGCGCACCACTTTGAGCGCCACCACGGGCGCCGCCAAACATTGCACGCTGGATACCGTGGCTTTGTAGAGTAGCGCCGTAGCCTTGTGAACCGGGACCATAGCCTGGTGGGCCAGCGCCGTAGGAAAACGGAGCATGGCCATAGCCATTTGGACTCATGCCGTAGCCATGTGATCCTTGAGAGGCGTACATCTGAGCGTTGGCGTACATGAACTGCTGCTGTGGCGAAGGGAACGTCATGGAGGTCGCAGAGTTCGGCGTTACAGGCAACAAGTTGTTGTCCTCGCCGACAATGTACATCTGCCCTGGACAATGTGCAACACCGGACTCGTGCGAGCCGTCGAAACCTGGTGATTGTGCAAGGCTGGTGATGTTCTGGGAGCGCTGGGATGGCTCATTGGCTGCAGGAGTTTTGTTTGCGACTGGGCCTTGAGCCACGCCAGGCGACGGCAGCTGTCCAGTTTGCTGAAGCGGCTGACGCCAATTCGCAACCGTCAGAGCGGCCGGCACATTGCGACGAGCGGCATAAGTGCTGCCGCCACGCTGGTTTGGTTCACGGAGAGCGCGGATGTTAGGCACTTGACGACGACCACCATGGAGTTGAGCACCGTGAGGGCTGTGTCTCTTCGGCCAGGCCAGGATGTTTGTTTCGTGCGGAGCCTTAGCATAGATCTCTACAACCTCGCGTGCGGTCTCCGGCTCGATGTGCATGCCGTTCCACATGTTGAGCACGGGCTGCTTGTCGCGCTTCTGGTAGACGTTCGAGAAAGCTTCGTAGGGAACGTCCTTGACGAAGTGCCAGGTAAGTGGAATAGCGCTGTTGTATGTTTAGCTAAATGGCCTGCGTGCATGGAGAGGTGGTGCTTACCCAACACTGGCCGCACCCTGGAGACCTTCCTCCCATCCCTCGATGGAATCAGCCGGATCCCACGGCCCAGACATCTCCGCGAGGGCGCGGAACACCTTGTGGCCGTTGAGCGCGACGAGGAATAGAATCTTGTCGTTCGGGTGCGTCCTCGCGTCCCACACAGTCATGATACGCTTGCAGACCTTCTCGAGAGTGGCCCACTTGCCATGCCTGATGGCGCAATACAAATTAGCAGCGATGTTAGTCTTGATGTTGATCACATGTGTCTGGAAAGAAGAAGTCAGTGGGCGTATACAACGATTGCTGTCGGTCGAACTCACTCCTTTGGCCAGCTTGAAGTACTCCGGGTTCAGGTTGCTGACGTTGTCTTGAGCACCCGGATACGCCTCATCCATCGGGACGTTTGCCATGGCCAGGCGCTTGAAGTCGTCACGTCTAGTGGCCTGCTGGAAGACGTGCGTAGAATCGATCGCGCGTATTGGGTACTGTGAGGAGGAGTAAGCGCTCAATTCGCTGCCTTCAGAGGCGGTGTCGTGATCAGTAGAGGTCGACGTAGCGGAGCAGCTTTGTTTATTTGGCGTCGTTTCACTGCTGCTGGCGCTGGCACCTTGCTGGTTAGCCATGGTCTTGTTCATCCGTGGCGAGGTGGTGAGCGTTGTGTTTGGTGACAGGAGCCCAATGGCAGAATTGAAATTGCAAGAAGCAGTTTGTGTTGACGGTGGGTGAAGAGGTTCTCAGTAACGTTCAATCCTTGGCGTTCACGTTTTGACACGTCAACAGACGCCACACAAAGCCGTCACTCGCCACAAAGTTCGCGCTTCGCACTTCACCAGTAAGCTTCACGCCCGAGTCGAGTTGTATTTTGGCCGAACATACTCTTCGTCGCAGCTGTGGCACTCCCATCACCGCGAAGAGGGTTCGAGAAAGGCATGGCCATATCCGTCACTCCCGTGGAGAGAGCGTATGTTCTTGGCAAAGTAGAACTTGGTCGGCCAGCTCACGCTCCGGTATCGACGTAAAGTCTCAGGATGAATGATGACCTTGGAGATACTGGCAGGTTGGGGACAATTAATGACTTGTGACCCTTAACCAGATAAGCTCAATCAGGCTTATCATGTCTAGACCAGTCTTTGTGTCTCCGCTAATGACGATACCGTGTAGAAAACGCCGGCACATCGTGACTCCCTCTCCGTGCCGCTAGACGATCGGCCGCGACCGTTCAATCTTCGTCTCCCATGTGGTACACCATGCGATTTGCGAGCGATCTGGTGGGCCTACCATGGGCACACTGTCAGCGTAAGGTTGAGCAGCCCGGACATACTGGCCAAACATGCTGTGCTAAGCGCCCCCTCCTTGCAAGACATTGCAGCATCCCGGAGTAGGCTCGGTGATCTTGTGGCGAGCATTCCGTCAGGTCCGACACCGCAATACCGGATCAGTGATGCCTACCTGAGGCGGCTGAGGGCCACAGAGTCCATTGCAGTCAGAAGGATCATGTACCAGCAAGTTCGCTAACTATGATGACCCGCATATGCACACAATTCTTCGCCACCTCGAGGAGATCGCATACTCAAACCACACCACGGCAATGCTTGTTGAGCGCGCTGCCCGTGTCAAGTTGCAAACTCCTCAGATCGAGACATCCGATCTCGTACAATTCGGGGGTTTCGAGAGCAAGCCGGCGATTTTAGCGGAAGTCTCATGGATGCTCATGCTAAGTGTGGACATTGCTCGATCAAGTACGTTCTTGACGGCGCCTGAACGCTCGTTCGGTCGTTGAGTTTGCCGGGAGACAGTCTCCCGGTTTTGCAGTATGGCCAGTATGTCATTACTTTCAACAACAGTATTCAACCCCAACAATCTGCGCAGCTTTTCATCCCCGAGAGCGTCGTCGCATGAGGTATTCAAAATGTCCCCGTACGCCGGTGAGCGGTCACGGTGAGGCTATAGCCGCAGGCAACGCCGAACTGTCAGTCCTTATGCAGAGACATTGTTACCAATGCAGCGCAATTGGCACACGCTTGAGCCGTACATTGTGGTTGCGAGCACCAAGATCGATATCTCAAAGGCTTCAGGCTCAAGGCATGAGGTGAAGTGAAGTGAACAGCCGACTTGAGTCATGACCCGATGCCAGGGATGCCTGATCGGGACTGGTGCAATAGTCGCAGGCCCCCTACATACCTGTATCCTGCGTAACTGACTTCCAAGTCGACGACGACGTGCTACATGATCCATCGACCACTACTACTTTACCCAGATGCTGTACAATGGGGTGTGATCTCCGATATGTCCACCGGCTAACGAACGATACTCGATCATGGCTACCCAGTCTTGCATGCTCGATAGACTCAATCTCATGGCGTCGGCGAGATGCGATCAGAGTCAACCGTACATATCGCGCCGTGTCCGGACGACCTCCACGATGGGACCTTTGACGATACATGCCGATCCTGCTTTTTTGTGTGCGCGCACATGCCAGCGAGAGCCTGCCCAGAACGGAGCTGAGAGGGCGCATGCCATGTAAGAGCCTCATACTTCTCGCGACGAACATCCCACGCTGGCTTCAGCGTCCCGGCGCCTCGACGAGACCCTAAGCATATCGTATCTTTACGACCTCTACGTGACACCCGCTGCCGGCTGAAGACTGGAGACGGTGCTCAGACATCGGCAGTCGCAACACTGTACAATGGTGCAAAGGCACCAGATGACCTCGGGTAGCTGCCAGAGGTACACGATAGACGAAAGAATTCAGTCCAGACGAAAGAGCTCGGATCCAAAAGGCCGAGAGCGAGGGCCGCGGTGTACCCATTCTCGAGAGTGTTTGTCGAGACGGAAAGACATAGTCGTATGAAGAGGCGTTCGTAAGGAGACTGTAGCATCGTGGGTTGAATCTGGATGAACATAACCCGACGTAAGGTGACTTGCTTCGAGTATGGTCACGTGCTCACGCGTTTTGCACGTTCGTGCTTGCCTGGCGTCGCTTTGCGACCTCACTTCATCTCATCGAACTGCAGCTTTCTCTCTTCCGTGCAAATACTGCATCCCTTCTCTTTACGGTCTCTGTGTCTAATGCTGTTCACATATTCATTGTTCGACCGGCTCGAGAGCCACAAACCTCAGTGAAAATGGCAACGCTTCAGTTGCAGAAGACTCGTAATGCGCAGACGCTGAACAAGACTGCCATCGACCAGAAGCAGAGCTTAGAGGTGGTTCAGACCATGCTCCACGGAAGTGTGCGTTTTACTGGTGATGGTCTTGCTTTACGACGCTGACAGTGTACTGCAGTTGAGTAGTCTCTCCTACCTGCGGTATGTTCGCTTCTCACGAGTCCTTCACCATCTTCAGTGCTGAAGCAATATAGTAATTTCTTCGCCGAAAAAGTCTTCGATGAGCAGCTGTATGATATGAGCGACAAGATACACTCATACAAGGACTATGCTGCCGGCAAGCTCGGCAAAGATCACCGCAAAGCGGCTGCGCCGGCCACTGTCATGCGCGTCCTGCGGCGCGGTCGCAGCAGGCGCGTAGACATGTTCCTGGATTGGCTGGTCAGTATCGCTTCGGTAGTTGCAGAGACAAAGCTGACACAGCGCAGGAGAAGGGCGCATTCACAGCACTGAAAGCTGGAAACCTTCGCGCTCTCCAAGTGTACGTTCATACCGATCCTCAAGACCGCCAGAAAGTCGTCGAGACGTACACCTTCACCATCAAGTATACCCAAAACGCTGGCAAAGCGAAAGTCCCGGTTGGTGTGGAAATGGACAGTCTTGGGGATCCGCGTGTAAGCGTGGAAGCAACAAATATTGCCCTGCAGACTCTGTTGAGAGAAGTTATGAGACTGTGCGCAACGTTACCCGACCTGCCAGGTATGTAACCCGGTCTACTCTCTTGTCAACATCGCCATATCGTGGCTGATCGATACCTCTGCAGAGAAACGGTTCATCTCGATGGCACTGTTCTACGTCGAAGATTCCAAAACGGAGTATCAGGCCAAGGGTTTCGTGCCTAGCACAGTTGACAAGCTCATGTTTGCTCAAGCTGAGGGGTGGATAACAAGAAGCAAGGCCCTTCCAGAGCTCGGCTCGCTTTTCCACAAGTAAAGATGCCCTCATCGTTAGTGGTTCCATGCTGACACAATGCCCAGTTCGTCGTTGCGGGTCACATATCTACAGGGATTGGATGCGAACCCTTCCCTGGCCAGATTCTCAACACCAAGCAAAGTGCCAAGTGCTCTAGAGTACACCACGCTGAGCTCCAGGCTCTCCGAGATGGACACCAGCGGTGCAGCAGGCGCATGGGTCACGCCAGGTGGTAGGCTGTCAACCCGTCGTCAGCCGCCACGGGTGACGACACCATCTACTATATTCGAAGCAGAGAAGGAGCGCGGCAACAATACTTTGAGCGGACGAGAGCATGCGGCCAAACCCCTGATCATCACCCCTCTGCCAACCTCGGACGCACCATTTCAGACGTCCGCCCGTGAGTCAAGTGATGACTGCCAGATACAAAATACCCTTCCGGTCGTGCTGAAACTCCGGAGAGGCGCGACCCAGCAAAGCAGTATACTTGATACACAATCAAGCAACATTCTGGGTATGAGAAGTGCGCTCCTGGGCATGATGCAACCGGAGCGTGTTACTCAAGGTGACACGCAGACGCAGCCGCAGATGCCGATGGATCCACCGTTGCCGCCACGCAGCGAGTCAACCGAGACACCAAGTCGGTACAGCGTCTCTCCGAGCAAACACTCTATGGCAGCGCAAGAGTCTACGCACGACAAGCCGATTCTATCACCCACGAAGGCACAGCATCTAGACCAGGAGAAGCAGCACTTGCAACAGACAGCAATGGAGCTGCTAAGGAAGTCTGGCCGCAAGTTGAAGAAGGGTGATATCGTCCTCTGTCAATGCGGTCACGCGGAGGACGAGGATGAGATGGTGCAGTGCATGTATTGCTTGACGTGGCAACACCTACACTGCTACGGATACACAGGTGCTCACGATCTACGGCTTCCTGACGAGCACACTTGTTACCAGTGCTTACTCGGCGAACGCGAGCAGCTTGCGCTCAGGAAGCTGCAAGATCTTGCGCTAAAGCGTCGTGCGATGCACTTCGCCTTGGTCAACGGTCTCAACACCCAAAGAGAACTTGCGAGTGATCTTGGTAAGCTCGGGTTCCTTCTGTAGAACGTACTGGCATTTGGCTTACATCTTTTCAGGGATCGAAACCGGAGTTGCCAACCACCTCCACCAGCATCTGAAGTCCGAGCGATATGTCGTCCCCGCCACCAAGTCACGACAAACCGGCTACAGATTGACGGGAAAGCCGCTCTTTGTCCCGGTGTGCAAAGGACCTGACCACGATAGAATGCTGCGAGAGTTGTTTGATCCGCTTTTGCACATCAGCCATCATGTGAGTGTCCTTTTACTGGCTCGCAGCCATCGTCAACTGCTAACCACAAGACAGTACCGACTCCCCCCGAAAACAGTAACGCAACCGTCCAATCTCACCCAGCGCTTGCTGGCCTTGCAATCCACCGACATGCCTCCCCCCGCGACGCCTGCTTCGCAACTCCGCAAGCATCGCGCGACCACCCTCGCCACCAGTGGTCTCGAGGCGCGAAACCTGCTGGGCGGATTCCAAACCCCCAGTCGTCCGCGCAGCCGCCAGGTCCAGCCGCAACAGAAGCGAGCATTGGCGGAGGAGGACACGCCGGAAGAAGCGCCTTCGCCCAAGCGCCGTGCTACGCCAGGGTCCAGTACGAGGCATCTGAGGAGCTTGCAGTCGGAGTTCCTGCTCGACGCGGGAGGTCTGCCTTCGAGCCCGTTCGATGCGCACACCATTCGATGATGGGGATCGGTGAACCGCCATGCCGGCCATCATCGCCTCCGTTCCGGCGAACCAACATTCACGGAAGGATTTCCGAACGATCTTTCGAGCGTCATGCGTTTACTTTGCGGAATGTGGGTTATTGCCGGAAAATATCAGCTCAATATCGGCGCGATATATTTGGAGTGTCATCGGCGTATATATTTATCACTCAAGATCATCACATAGCAATCAATCCTTTTCATGTCAAGAACTCACGGATTTCGATTTGAATCGCCCAGTGTGCGACGGTTTCTCTTTTTGGTGGCCGCTGAACCTTTGTCCTCGAACCATGCTGTAATGTTCGGGTGCGTGTGAGAAAAGAGACGCCGGTCGACAACTCGGTCGATGTACGTGGGTGTCCGCGGCGTTTGCTCGCTTGCCGTTCTACCGACAATGTGAATGGATGACCGGCTCGACGGACACGGTTGTCTTCATACCTGTTCACACGGTCTCATAAATCCTGCCCTCAGGGGGGGGGGCGTTTTCACGTGACGATTAGTCACGTGACGTCACTACCGCACGATTGGAGGATATGAACGAACGTCACGATTGTTGAAAGATTGCAGGTGGTAATAGAGCAAGATGTGAGAGTATGTGATCTGTGAGTTTGACCTGACCCGAGTGCATTGAAGAGCAATTTGTGTAGAACTAAAGACTCAGTAATGTATTCACCTGCTAAAACCGGCTCCCAACTCCACCTTAGATCCATAACCGGCTGATAACTAACAAACGCGTGAGGAGCTGACTGTAAACAACTCCTCCAACAAAAACAGAAAAGACTCATCAAAGCATTGCAGTAAACGATCAAATGTGAAACGTCCCCTCAACATAAAGAAAAAGGCTCGTAAAAGCATTGCAGCACATACATGATCAAATCTCAAACCCCCCCTCAACCTCTCCCACCCATAAAGAAAAAAGAAAAGTGATCCTCTCATGTCAGTCAGAGACCATCCTAGCACTTCCCACTGTCCTGCACCGTAAGCGAATAGGTCCAGCTGCTGCGCACGCCGAAAAAGTCCCGGCCGCTCCACGCGCCCTTGAACGCGGCCCAGTCCGGGGTCAGGACGGTGTCGAACAAGGAGCAGTAGGTGCCCTGGGGCACACCGTTCTTGTGCACGGCGTAGGCGTTGAACATGTTGCAGGGGACGTAGGAGCGGGCGCCGGCGGCGATGGCGAGCTGCCGGTTCTTGGCCGTCTGGGCCTGGGCGTAGAGGCCGCAGACGGAGGGGTCGAAGGGCCCCGGGAAGAAGGTGCTGGCCATCCAGTAGTTGCCGCCGGCGCTGATGGCGCCGCCGGCGGAGCAGTTCTGCGGGGCCGTGAAGGCGGGGACGGGCGCCGGGGTGG
>Ga0268244_10000544_pt1 | contig 15567 bp, 12 predicted proteins | sample AgamicMgSfe_FD_200258 | JGI IMG/M metagenome (GOLD analysis project Ga0268244, IMG submission 200258) | Agave microbial communities from Guanajuato, Mexico - Mg.Sf.e (v2) (version 2) | ecosystem: Host-associated > Plants > Phyllosphere > Phylloplane/Leaf | place: Guanajuato, Mexico | collected... | reverse complement strand
ACATCTCGCACAACCTCACCAAGGCCTTCGAGTCGCTCTTCGGGTCCGTCACCTGCCTGCCGGGCTGCTTCACCATGTACCGCATCCGCGCGGCCGAGAGCGGCAAGCCGCTCTTCGTGTCGCGCGAAATCGTCACCGACTACGCCGAGATCCGCGTCGACACGCTGCACGCCAAAAACCTGCTGCACCTCGGCGAAGACCGCTTCCTGACGACGCTGCTCCTGAAACACCACCCCAAGTACAAGACGAAGTATATCATGCGCGCCCACGCTTGGACTATCGCTCCGGACAGCTGGACCGTGTTCATGTCGCAACGTCGTCGGTGGATCAACAGTACCGTGCACAACCTCATCGAACTCATCCCCCTCCAACAGCTCTGCGGCTTCTGCTGCTTCAGCATGAGATTCGTCGTCTTCTTAGACCTGCTGTCGACGGTCGTGCAGCCCGTCATTGTGGCATATATCGTATACCTCATTGTCGAAGTCGTCATGAACCCCTCCAGCATCCCCGTCACCGCCTTCATCCTCCTCGGCGCCATCTACGGCCTGCAGGCGATCATCTTCATCGTGCGCCGCAAGTGGGAGATGATCGGGTGGATGATCATCTACATGCTCGCCACGCCCGTCTTCTCCTTCGGCCTCCCGCTCTACTCCTTCTGGAACATGGACGACTTCTCCTGGGGCAACACGCGCATGATCACGGGCGAGAAGGGCAAGCAGGTCATCGTGTCGGACGAGGGCAAGTTCGACCCGGACAGCATCCCCCGCAAGAAGTGGGAGGAGTACCAGGCCGAGCTCTGGGACGCGCAGACGCAGCGCGACGACGCCCGCTCGGAGATCTCGGGCGTTAGCTACGCCACTAAGAGTTGGCACCCCGCGGCGTCCGAGTACGGTGGTGGTGGTGGAGGGTACCCGCCGTCCAGGCCCATGAGCCAGCTCGGCGTCCCGCAGATGCCGCACCAGTACGCCGGGTCGCGGATGTCGCTCGCGGCGTCGGACAACGGCATGGGCATGGGCATGGGCATGGCGCGCAATTACTCCGGCTCGGAATTCGGGATGATGGGCGGCGACATGCCGAGCGACGACGCCATCCTGGCCGAGATCCGCGAGATCCTCCGCACGGCGGATCTCATGACGGTGACGAAGAAGAGCATCAAGGCCGAGTTGGAGCGGCGGTTCGGCGTGCCGATGGACACGAGGCGGCAGTATATCGGGAGCGCGACCGAGGCGATTTTGAGCGGGCAGTTGTAGATGTTCGTGGATGGATCGAATTGGTGGCGTGAGAGATGTATATTGTTCGTGAGGTGGTCGTTGTTGATAATTGTTGCATCGTTATTATGGCGTGGGCTTCTTGCGTGAGGGCGTTTGCGCAGCACCTTTGGAGTTAGGAAGGTTTATAGCGAGGACTTGCAAATATAGGATATTCGTTTGTGCACTTTGAGGGCTCCTGGACCCGCTGGTTTGGTATTCCCTTAAAGGAATGATTCATCGACTGGGTTCCGACGAAGTGTGCCTCTAAAGACCATGGAGGGCATCTCTCTCTGGTGTTACAGTACCGAAGTGATCACCATGATCTGGTTGCTTTACCGAGGCCTCAAAGGGAATTGGAGACCAGAGATTGCGAGACGACCCACGCGTTACGAGTATGCCGGGCGAAGAAGGTGCTCCTCTTTATAAACCATCGTGCCGATTTCAATAGAAAGACCTCAGTATGTATGCCAAAGCATCTCTGTACCTAACATCTTTCAACACTTCGGACCTGGTGAGACCCTCAACCATTGTATTTGTATATTACATTCCCTTTACCCCCCAGAGGACGGTCGCGTCCCAAGAACATAAAAAGCCCCCTATACCATCGCGAGCGCGGGTACAAACCTCAGCCCATGCTGAGAGAGTTCCAGAAACGCCGTTGTCCATTCCTCTCCGTACTCGTGCCTTCGTGGTCGATTTGCTGGAAAATAACAGCCCTTATCCTCATCAAACCCATTGTCAAGCTCCGTTAAAACCGGACGGCCGTGCGTAACGGCCTATCCCGGCGTGCCTTTGCTCTGTTGCGTACGCAGCGTCTCCTCGCTGATACGCGGCGAGACGTCCACGATACTGGACGTGGGTGTAGATCGCGTCCGGCCTTCACTGGACACTGAGGGAGGCGTGCCGCGGCTCGCATGGGCCGGAGGCGAGGGTGTGTAATCCGTGAAACCGTCGACGACGCTGTTACCGCTGCCGCTGTTACTATCGGCGAGAGTCTCGGCACGGGAGGAGTAATCTGGTAGAGACTCGGAGGTGTACGAGGGTAGAGTGTGGGTGCTTGCTCGACTGCTGGTGTCCTCCGAGAGCGGGACCAGCGGAGGCGGTGGATCCCGCCGTTCGCGGCCGCGGACGAGGCTGGACACGATCTCTTGCGCGTGTCGCAGCTCGTGGATCTCCGCCTCCATGATCTCGCCCTTTTCGGCGTTCTCCAAGTCCTCGAGCTGCTCTAGGAAAGCATCTTGGACGATCAGGGCGCGCTTCTCCTCGTAGTCTTCGTTCCTGGGCTCCGGCGCTGCAGGAAAGCAGCTCACGGCGCTGACGAAGTCGTCCCATCGGTTCCGCATCTCCGCACGTCGTGCTGCTCTCCGGTAGGCGCGGGCGTTGCGACGCTCCTCGCGGTCGGCTGCCCGCTCCACACGCTTTCGCATGGACATGCACTTACGCCGGATGAACCTGACAAGCGCTAGTAGGCCGATGACGGTAGCGATGAACTCCAGCGTTCTCAGAAGCGGGTTGGGCGAGTCCACAACGTCGATGAGGTGGTATTCACTCCTTGTGCTGTTCTTCGTCATGAATAATTGAAGTCGGGCAGCCTGCGCTCCGCCGGTCTGATTCGATTGTGAGGCATGACAACGCCTGAAGATCCTACTGTGCGTGCAGTTTCGCAGTGTCTGCTGGGGGTTCTCGCTCTCATCGCTGTAGTTTAGTAGGTCCTGAAAGTGCGTGTTCTGCATATTCGCAAACCCGCGCGACGATTCGGCGACGATGCCAACTCTGTCGCAGATGCGCTGAGCCATAACCCTGGCTGCGCAAATCAGGCCATCGCACTCCTCGAGCAACTGTTTGAGCGACACAGAACCCCGGTGCTCTCTCAGATGAGCTGCGATAGCCTTCTTCTTGGCAAGAATCTGCGTTTGCAGACCCTTCGCTTCATATTCGAGGAGGCTTAATGTCTCGACCTCCGCTGCGAGATCAAAGTCCTTCGTGCTGGCGTGCATATTGATCATCACATCGTCTTCGGGTTGTATGCGATCGGCATCCCCAGGAGCGAAAGACCTGTCGGACCCAGCGAAGTCAACGAGTCGTGTTTGCGACATCGCCGTTAAAACCTGCAGCCGGCGGAGCGATTCTGGCCGGAAGACCAGGACAAAGGCAAGGGACTGCGTGGGTTCCTGGTCAATGGAGCTGATGTTGAAGAAGAGGGTTTGCGTCACATCCTCCGAGTTCGGGCGGTTTCCGGGCCAGAAGACGGAGCCAACTACCGTGGTCTGCAGATGATGGACGCGAGACAGCGAGTCTTCCGCCTGCAAAAGGGCGGTCGAGTTGAGGGTGCGGTCAGGCCACGGTATACCCAGGGGTTGGCCGTTTACTGATAAGATGACATTTGAGGTTGCAAAGGAATCGTCAATGGGGTTAACTTGCAGGGTGAAGAGCTGAAGGGGTCGCTGTTAGCAGAATGCAAACAATGGTAAGGTATCCAGGTACGTGTACAAAGTACAAGAGCTGGACGACTATAGCTTGTTGAACTCACCAAGGACTCGTCAGCTCCTGCACCACGACCGCTCAACTGCTCGCAAGGGACGGAGAAGGTGGTGGATGCAGTCTCGATATCTGGTAGATCATGTCAACATGGTTTTATATAGCGTCTACCACATCATATGCCTCCCTTACCATATGAGCGAATCTCGAGTTCTTCAAGTGGTGGTGGTGGACGGGGGAATGCTGACGCGGCCGGGAGGAGTAGGAGAAGCATGGACACCAGGCGACAAGCCTCGACGGTGACGAGCATGAAGTCGGAGCGCATCGTGGCTGCCTTCGTGGGTCAAAAGATGACTTTACATCTCATTGTAAATATGCCTCGAACACGAAAGCGAGTGTCTGATCAGTGAGGTGCGGATGGGAACAAGTAGGCGGCAGGATGACAATAAGAACGTTGTCTGATCAGCTGACTCCTAGGCTGCATATGCCTGAGGCGTTGGAATCCTTCCCATCGCCGAGCTCCGACTGTAACAATACCTAAGGTATCCGTGGACCTTTGGTCGACATCACGCTCATATCAGAACATGCGCCGATAGCGAGGAACTTTTCTTTGCGTGCATTTACATATAATCGCATACCTCTGCGCTCAACCACCATCATGGTAAGCGAGAGCCCTCCGCGCCGCAATTCAGTTGATCATCAACCCAATCGCTCACCAAGCAGGCACTAATCGCCCGTCACAGCTCCCCCTCGGCCTTCTCAACGCGGCGCAGGGCCATCCCATGCTCGTCGAGCTCAAGAACGGCGAGACGCTGAACGGCCATCTGGTCAACTGCGACACCTACATGAACCTCACCCTGAAAGAAGTGGTGCAGACCGGTCCCGAAGGCGACAAGTTCTTCCGATTACCCGAGTGCTACGTACGGGGCAACAATGTACGCTGGAGCATGCATATATAACAACACAGATTGTCGAGGCACGGTGGAGCTGACGGGGCGAGCAACAGATCAAATACCTGCGTGTGCCGGATGAGATCGTGGATGTCGTCAAGGAGAAGCAGCAGCAGCAACAACAGCAGAATCAGCAAGCGACGCGCGGGGGCAGAGGTGGCATGCAGCGAGGTGAGCACGGTGGCCGCGGCGACCGAGGGCGTGGCATGGGTAGAGGTGGACGTGGGAGAGGCAGAGGGCCACGCGGGTGAGCGCAACCTTGGCAGGGGGATCAAGAGTTTGCCTATGAGAAGAGCAACCCTGGGTTGGAGTGCAGCGCCGAGCCGGTGCTACTACCACGTTGACACGAGTCATTGACCAGATGCCAAAGATCGAAGGCGCGTTGAGTGAGAGGAACCCGCGCCGGATCGACACGAATGGGTCAAGTTCATGATGTCTAGGAGTAGGAGCAGTAACTATGTACTCGAAATTCGAATATGGCGACTGGCAACTCGCCCCCAAGTTTTGCATCGCCTTCTCTTCTGTCTCGCGGTATTCCTTTTGCCTTGGTCGCCGTAAAGGCTGATCTTGATGGTCTCTCTTGAACAGTGGCAAGCGAATCGGCCAAACCCCCCAATCTTGTTGCGGCATTGCACAGATCTGTGCTTGACGGCCATAAGGCTGGCTGGTTTCGGCTGGCGCAAGCAGAAGTAGGACAGGTACAGTCGAAGGTCCGCATGTCAGCCATAGGACGCGCAGAGACGAGTGCACATTCTGACGTGACTCGCTTCGCCTCACGATCCCGTCCCGTCAGTGGCATCTCCGCTCTTCTTCTCAAAGACAAACAGCGCCTCATCCTTCCCGGCGAAGCTCGGCAGCGGTATCTGCAAGACCTGCTCCCACCCCGGCGTTTCCCGAGCCATCCAGTCCGCGATCGTCTCCTTCTCGAACGCCGTGAAGCCAGAGGTGTCCTGCGATCCGGCGGAGATGATCGTGGTGCCACCTAGCAACAATTGTCAGCCATTTTGACACACATGAGATCCCATACCATCGTGGTCGGCTTCGGGAAAAGAGGTGGGTTCGGGCTTACGATACGCCTGGATCATCTTACTCGTGAACTCATTCCCAACCGACGGGTAGACCAACAACAACACCGCCTCCCTCCCACCATCATGCTGCAGCAACCACTTCGCCCCATCCGCCTCCACCGTATCCCCCACCCACATCGTCCTCCACTCACTAATTCCATTATCAATCGGCACCACCTCCACCCGTCCCTCCTTCTTACTCCCCGGCTCCAGCCTCCTCAGCATGTACGTCCAATACCCATTCCCACTCCCGACATCCAGCACCCTCCGGCCCCGCGCGACCTGCTGCACCAGCGCCAAGGCTTCGTACGACGGACACACGCACCCGAAGTGATGGTACACGACCGGCAAGACCGCGTGCGAGATCTTCACCCCCGCCGTCCCGGGCTCGGGTCCACCCCACTCCAGCGTCTGGTTCGTCCAGGCCCAGAGGTCAAAGTACGGGTTCACGTGCTTCTTCGCCTTGTTCACCACCAACTTCCTCTCCGGCCCAGGGGGTCGGTACTGTGATTGGAGGTGCTTGGCCACGTCGGCGCGGATCGAGTCCCGCTTCGCGTTCGAGGCGAGCGCTGTCAGGGCTTTCGTCGTGCTCGTCGTCGGCCGGAAGATGTCCGTGTAGGCGGCGATGTCCGTTGCGTTCGGCGGGGGTCTCTGCGTGCGTTAGAGATGTCCACGCACAAATGCTGCTCTTTCGAAGTTCGCGGAGTAAGACAGGACTTACCGTCTGGCCTTCCTCGTCCTTATACCAAGCGTGCAGACCCCCCTGCCCACCGAATTCGAGGTACGTCTGCACCTGCAGCAAGCTCACTTCGGACGACGCCTTGTAGACATACTCCTCGTCCCGGAGCGGCAGGCCGAAGGTCCGCAGGATGAATTTGCGGAAGTCGTTGTCGTAGGGCGGGGTGTATTCGTCGTTGCTCCATGCTTCGAAGTACTTGTCTGGGTCGAAGGTCGTCGAGCCTTCGGTTTGGGCTTGTTGGGGTATTCGAGGCATGGTTTTGTTGTTGGAGGTAATTGAGGGGTAGGTGGGAAGGAATTGGTATAATACCTAATAAGACAGTGTGAGGTGGGGTGTTGGTAAGGTGAAGTGGGGTTCATGTTACGCGCTTCGATCTGGTTGATACCTTACTCTTTCTACCAATTGGGTTGGTACTGATAGATCCTGGCCATTTGTAAAGCTCTACATAGCGACAGAAGGATGTGTACTGCTGTACTCTAGAGTTGATGTACAAGCGTTGCACGTCCACTGTCTGGCGCTGGTATGCAATGCTACAATGGCACCGTCGAAGCAAGCCGATTGGATTGAAGTCAGATCTCGTCTCCCTTCATACACTAAACCGAAGTTACAGGACCGATGCTATGCAATTCAGGCGGTTGGCGATGTACGTGCAGATATCGTACATACTCCTCATCGTAACAAAGGCAGATCATCGTCTCCTCAAATACCAGTTGAAAGCCAGGCCCATCGTCTCTCCGTGAAACGGCGTCGGCACTTCCGCCAAACCAGGTCTCGCGACCGGATGCCTGAGGTAGACGGCCGAGCATATGTTCTGGTTGACTTCCAGATACCGGGGAATGAACGCGAACGCACTCATGTAATCTCGAGGTATCCAGGGCGTGGCGTACGGCTTCGAGCGATCGACGGGGTTCGCACGCGCACGCTCGAGCGCCGCGGCCAGGAGCTTGGCGTCTTTGTCGGCGCGGTACTTGTCCTGCTTTGTTGGGTCCTGAGCGTTGGGTGAGGTTATGGCAGCGGTCGAGTCGGTATTTGTTCGGGCTTCGGCTTGCGCTGCGGCGGCGGCTGCGTCAGGGAGGGGTTCGCGGGCTACGATGTCTTGAGGGATTTTGGTCATGATTTCCGCAAGCGCTGCCTCGAAATCCTCGACGCTTTCTGCCGCACTTTGCGCACCTTCTTCGCCGGGCCGGTGTTTCGACATAGTCTTCCTGAGCGACTGTGTGAATGCGCGAAGTTCCTGCTGCCGCTTACCGGAGAGCTTGCGTTTCGAGTCCTCGAGGATACGTTTGGCGCGAATCACCAAGTTTTTCAATGCTTTGCGGGCGTCTTTCTCATCTTCGGGCTTCGTGGACATGGCTTCGCGCTCCTCGTCCGACTCAAGAGTCGCCGCGCCTGCCTCGCTCTCCCCGTCGTTCTCACGATCTCCTTTATCGAGTTCCGGTTTCTTCGCGCTTTCAGCATCATGTTTGGCGTCTTCCTCCTTCTCCCATGCGCGCATATGCTGATACGAGGAAGCCCACTTGGTCTTCCTCTTCCGCGCCCCCGTAGCATACATGACCCTTTCAGGCTCAACCTGGAACATATCTCCCGGGTTCAGCTGATACCCAGGGTAGATCATCTTCTTCCCGTTCACCTTCACCCAGCCATGCACGACGAACTGCCTCGCTTGCTTCGCCGAGCTCGCGAACAGTGCTCTCCAGATCGCAGTATCTAATCGTCGCTCCAGTGGACCGAAGGTCATGTGCATGTACGGTGTCTTGTCTGGTTTCCTTCCGGCCAACTCCGCCTGTCTTCCGGGCCTTGTCTTCGCCGGTAACTTCGTCGCGTCAGGCTGCACGCCGCTCCCTCGCCCACTCGCCATCTCACTTCCGTCAAACTTGGCCAGATATCGATGATCCATCGGTACGACGGCGGGCAGTCGGCGGTCGAACATGCGCGTCCATGTTCCTTCGCGCACGTAAGGGTTGTGATACCCACGCGCCAGTGCTTTGGCGAGCCATTTCTGCTGGAAGAGGGTCTTGTTCGCCGCTGGGGGCGTTGTCAGTCGTGAGAGGTTATAGAGGGTCTCTCGCGACCAGTCTTGGCGGACTTTCTGAACGATCTATTAGTCGCCCGGGGGAAATGATGAGTTGATGATTACTGACCGGTCGCTTTAGATTGTGTAGCCGCGTGGTACGCGGCATGACTGCACTGTCCAGCAATGGCAGACGAATGGTCTCGTGCTGCCCCAATCCCCAAAACTACGAGCGGAGTTCGGAGGAGCCTCGACTTTTGTTGTCAATTCCAAAAATCCCAGGACTATTGAGTTAGCCAGAACCTCACCCCGCCGTAGCTTTGCTCATCCGGTCGAGTCAAACGATCGATTTTACTCACACACCGCTGACTGAAATTTCGACTTCGCGGTTGCGATTGCGATTATACATGCAGTCCTAGACCTCCCTTATTCTTCTCCTCTCCCATTCTCTGTCTCAGAGCTTCACATCAACATGGCAGAGTCAACGGAAGAAACTACCAAGGTCGCCGACGTTGCACCGGACCGAGAGATTGCTGCCGAGCCAAGCAGTGGTGAGGTGAAAGCTGACGCGGATGCAGCGAAGGGCGTCCCGGAAGCGGCCAACGGGGACGACATGCCGGTCGACGAAGCCACGAAGGCTGAGAAGCAAGGCGCGACTGAGGGCACGGTAGAAATGGCCAAATTGGACCACGATCACGACAAAGAGGCTGCGACGGACGACATGGAGAAACCCGCCGAACAAGGCGGCAATGACGACGACGGCGAGAAGTCGGCTTCGCGTTCGCCAGAGCATAAGCGCAGGGATCAAGATGTCTCGTTGTCTGCTCACGATCGCGACGACCGTAGGCGCAACCGAGGCGGTTACGGTGGGCGTGGTGCGAACAAGCGCAAGGCTCGCTTTGAGGACCAGCCCGAGTCCAACGACCCCGAGGAGATCCGTCGCCAAGTCGAGTTCTACTTCTCCGACTCCAACTTGCCGATCGATGCCTATCTGCTTGATCTCACCGGCGGCCACAGGAACCGTCCGGTACCATTGAAGGTGATTCACGGCTTCAAGCGCATGCGCCATTTCCAGCCTTACGGCGCAGTTCGCGCCGCTGTGAAAGAATCGCCCTTTCTCAACCTCACCGATGACGATGAACTCACGCGCAAGATGCCGCTGGACGAAAGGTTCACCGATGACTCCTCGAAGAACAGGACGCTTGTGCATACGGGCAGTATGCCGCGGAGCATCTACGCCAAGGGTTTCGGCGACGAGAACGACACCACCCACCTCGACATCGAGGCGTTCTTCGACCCCTACGGCCCGATCAGTTCCGTACGCTTACGCCGTAAAGAGGACGGCGAGTTCAAGGGCTCTGTGTTCGTCGAATTCCATAACGAGGAAGCGCAGCACCAGTTCCTGGAGCTGGACCCGAAACCTCAATGGAATGGCAAGGACCTGGACATTATGAGCAAGCAGGAGTACGTCGACATGAAGCATCAGGGCATCATCGACGGCGATGTCAAGCCGAAGAGCTCGGGCATGCACTCGTTCAAGCGCGGCGGCGATCGTGGAGGGCATAGGGGTGGCCGTGGCCGTGGCCGCGACAGACACGACGACGACCGTCGCGGTAGCAAGGAGCACTACGACAAAGACGACTGGCGCGCGCGTCGCGACCGGGACAATGAGGGTGGTCGGCGTGAGGGCGGTGGCAGAGGCCACGGACGCGGTCGAGGTCGTGGTGGCAGGGGTGATCGTGGCGGTAGAAGACGCTCGCCAGACTTCCGTGACCGTGACCGCAAGCGTGGCAGGCGCGACGAAGATGACAACCGCGAAGATGGCGATGGCGACAGTAGGCCGCCGAAGCGCGCAGAGGCCGAGGCCGACAAGGCCCAGAAGGACACGACTGGAGACGCCAAGGCCGGCGTTACTTCGGAGGCCAAGGACGATGTGTCCGGTTCGAAGAAGCGTGCTCGCGAGGATGATGGCGAGGGCGCTGGTGAGGCGAAGAAGGCGAAGGAGGAGACCACGAAGGACGCGTAGGTGTGAGCGTTGGCAGCGGTGCAGATTGAAGAGAGGTCAATCAAGCGGAGCGTCAATCCCGACTTAGATGGCAAGGCGTTCGGGAGTTTGAGGCAGAAATGTGTGACTGGGATCCCTTTCATTCAGTTCATGTTGCTGTACTATAGCACAAAAGCGATGAGAGCGCGCCGACGCGTGGCTATGACCTACAATCAGAACAGTGTGATATGGAAAAGCCAACTCACTTCCCATACCGACGTATCCAGTATGCACTCTGACCAGTCTCGGGCTCGCGAGCATGCACCATAAATGTTCTACATCCCCCTCACCAACTCCGCCAGCGTGATCGGCTTCCTTACTGCATTTGAGAAGCCTTCATGGTACATGACCCAGACCTTGCCACCGCCTTGCTCCGCCCGACCGCCCTCCCTGCTCTTCTGCGCCGACTCATCCACGCTTCCCACAACCGGCACCGCGATCGGCCGACCGAAGAAATCGCGCTTCACGACCACCTTTGGTCTCTCCCGGCCCTTTTCACCACCACCCACCGACATCACTGATACAACCACCTCGCCCGCGTCACCCGCGCTCCCCCCACCAGCACCCTGAAACCTCGCCCTCCTCGCCTCTTCCCCCCGTCTCACCTCCTCCTTCCTCCACTCCTGCTCCAACACCTGCCTGACCGCGAACCTCTGCTTCGCCCCACCGCTCTCACCAAACCCCTTCCCACCCGTCTCGAACGTGCCGAGCGTATCGAGCGAGGGCTCCATGCGGTAAATCCACTGGTTGCTGTTCCAAGCATTGGGAGCGTCGTCGGACGTGACACGAGTCCGCTCGAAGCGGATGCCCGTCGCGCTCATGGCTTGCACGCCACGCTGGACGAGTTGTTGCTCGGAGGCTTTGCGGACGGACGCGGTGCCCGCGTGCTTGTCGCCGGAGCTCGAGGACGATGAGCCGCCGACGATGACGGGGTTGACGTTCGGGGAGATCATGCGGAGGAGGTAGGGGAGGAGGTCGGTGGCGATGTCCGAGGTGGAGCTGAAGGAGCGCGTGAGTTGGTCCGAGAGCGAAGACTGCAGGGTTTGGAGGAGGGCGTCGTTGTGTTTGGTTGCTTCGTGCGCGGCCCAGGATGCTTGGGGCCCGCTGAAGGGGTGCGGGGGTGTTTCGGCTGCGTTGGCGTCTTCGCCACTCGGTGCGGAGACGTACTGGGCGCGTGTGGGCGAGGCGAAGAGGTGGTGGAAGGCTAGGACGGGGGCGCTGAGGTAGGGTGCGAGTTCCCATTCGTTGCTGCTGAACACGGCTGCGGAGAGGGTGTCGTGGAAGTGCAGCCATTCGTAGGCGGTATCGGGCTTGGACAGCAGCGTGTCGTCCTGGAAGGGATGCTCCGGGTAAGAGGAAAAGCAGTCCGTCATGATCCGGTCTGTGTCGCCCAACGTATCGACCAGCTCGCGCAGACGGTCGGTCGCGGTGCGTCTCTGCCCTTCGGCAACGCCTTTCACGCTCTTGTTGCCGGTCTGATGGACAGGCGTCGCGGTTGCCGAGCTTTTGGGAAAGCCGGCACCTTCTTGAAAAACGCGGTCGACGAGGTCCTTCGGGCCGCCTCTGCCCAATCCTCGCGCGGCACCGCCGCCATGTGCGAGGTCTTGGAGGATGTTGTCCTCGACCCACCGTCTGGTGAGTTTTGCATTGCCAGAGATGTCATTCACGGCGCGGAGTTTTCTCGCGACCCACTCCCCAACGACCATGATACCTCGCATATCACCTTCGCCTGCGCCGCCGCCGGCTCGATCTTCTTTCCGATTACTGACACCCCATGTGGCTTCGCACAAGCGACGCACGCCGTCCCCTTCGCATGGAACGCCTTCTTTCTCGAAGATGGCTTGCATGCGACTGGTGACAGTCTGCAGCTGCGGCTTCCTCATATGGATGACCTCCGCGATCGAGCTCTGTCGGAGTGGCCGCAGAGAAGGGTGGTACACATCATTGCAGACCAAGATCAAAGGGCGGAGCAGGCGAAAGCGGTCACCTTTCTTCTTACGCGTTCCCGCTTGCTGCATCGTGCCGAGGGGGGATGAGTTCTTTTGATCCAGCATCACCAAGTCGATCAGTGCTTTGACAAAACCGCCCTCGCCTCCGCCACCGCTGCCGCTCACGACACCGTCGACTTCGTCTACGATGACACAAACCGGTTTTCCAGCCCTCCGTACCTTGCCTTCCGCGGTCTTCGTATCTACCCCCTTCACATTCTCTGTGCCAACCATGTCCCTGATGCGTCCCTTCACCACATTACTGCTTCGTTCGTCACTCGCGTTGATCTCCTGAACTTCATAGCCGGCTTGCTTGGCGCAGACATGTGCCAAGGTAGTCTTGCCCAAGCCGGGTGGTCCAGTGAGCAGCAGAATCTTCCTGTGTGGCCTTTCCTCCGCTGCTTGCTCTCCAAACCCCCTGGCCTTCTGCTTCGGTCGATGCGAACCCGGAAACACGATCTGATCCCACCGCTTCAGCCAATGCATCACGGCCCGGTGAGTGCGCTCATCGCCGATCAGGTCCGTGAATTTGCGCGCGCGGTACTTCTCCGTCCACAGCAGGGAAGATCGCTTGTCCGACTGCTGCTCGGCCGGGGGTGTCGGCAGGTCAACGACTGCTTTAGGTAGGGCATCTTCCGCTTGAGCCTCTTCCAGGAGCCGGTGGATGTCGATGCCATAGAATGTCCGCTGCGCTTTTGCCGGCCGAGCCAGCTGATTCGCGCCTAGGTCGAGGTCGGCGATCTTGCGCTTTTTGTGTGGAGAGGGGGTCGGCGGCGGTGATGAAGCCATGTATGCCATCTGGATGGGAGAAGACGTGCTGAGCTCCTGCGGTTCGCTGCGGAAAACGTCCCTGGTCTTCCAATTCCTGTGCTGCACAACGTCGCCACGTCTGGTTCGTTCAGCTTCGTTCAGCACGTCAATCTCGTCGGAGAAGGACGTCGTTACGATTCTGGAAGGCGGTGAGGATCTGACGTTCGCCGGTAAATCGTCCGAGTGAGGTATAGATGAGTCGCAGTTTTTTGCCATGTCCTCCGTGTGAGGTGGAAGAACGCGTGCCGATTGAAGACGTGTTGGAGACGCGGCGCGTTCAATGGTACGCCGTAATGAATCAAGTCGGAAGCCGGATGTCTACTAGCCTCATCATCAGCCACCAACAGCAGGTACCGTGGTCTTAACTACCAATGAGACCAGGAGTGACCGAGCGAGTGAGCCGTATCATCGCATTCTCTCTCTCTCTGCTCCATGCCACATTCTTCCTGTCTCTCGTCGCATTCCTCCTCGTCATGCTCCCTTGCCTCGCCTGGCTTCCCGTATATGTATATAGCCTCCCCAACCCGACCTGATGGGCAGTCCAGCGCGAACGACCACATCGGCATCCAACAGCAGTTGGGATAGCTACAACCCGTTCCATTACTCCTACCACCGCCGCGCCAGAGGTCGGACCACTCCTCCCGTCTACTCGCGCGATTTCGCCTACGCCGACAACGGTCCCGTCGTGTTGATGCATCCGATGCGCATCGAGAAGGGAAACATCAGCGGCACGAGCGCAAAGACATTCGCCGAGTACGTCCTCTCACCTGCCCACCACCAACACCACCTGTCGTTGTAGCCTCGCTTTGCACCGATGCCGCACTATTTAGGTACGCCGACGCGGTCGCATCTGCGGTGGACGAGCGCGCACGTTGCGTATGGTCTGGAGGAAGCTAAGAAGCTGCACAAAAGGTTACTCTCCGGCTCGACCGTCGATATCTACGTGGGTCCAGACAAGAAGCACTGGAGTCTACACCGGAACCTGCTGTGTCATCACTCGTCCTACTTCGAAACGGAGTTTCAGGGTCACGAGGTGCCCAAGGGCAAGAACGGCCGGCCGGGCGAGGACCAGCTCGAGCTGCCCGACGATGATCCGAGAGGATTTGAGTTGCTTGTGAAATGGTTGTATCAGGGGCAACTCGAGGACTGTGCGGATTCGACGGCCGAGAAGAAGTATGACTATGCTGTCGCGTGTCACAAGCTGTATATGCTGTGCGACAAATTCGACATGATCCGCTTGAAGAATCTTGCGATGGATCAGTACCGCCTCAGCCTGAACGAAGCAGAATTGGTGCCGGATGCAGATGAGATCAACGAGATCTACCGCGTTTCACCACCCTATTCGCCGTTCCGACGGCTGATGACCAAGATCGCGGCACGGCAAATCATGGACCCAGAAGTCGACAAGGACGCTGAGAGCTACCGCGGGTGCTTTCAGGACAACACGGATTTTGCGGTTGACATGATCAATTCCATCCGACTCATGTCTGGCGGCATGCTCTTCGAAGATCCCACCGCCGGCGACGAGTGCTCGTATCACGACCACATCGATGGAGATGGCTGTTACAAGGACAAAAGCAAGGCTATGGTAAACGGCAGTGGTAAAGGTAACACTCATCACATGCTCGATTCGTACCGAGTGCGATACTCACGGCGCGAAGGCTCTCCCACGTCGCTCACCGCTGACGCGAAATCGGCCGCAGAACTCTCTGCGGAGCGACGGACACCGCGCAAGCTCAACGTCGCATCGTCCGCACACGGCAGTAAATCGGGACCAGCGGCTGCAAAGCACTCTATCGCGAACGGCAACATATCATCTCCAACCAAAGCCTCCAACATCAACGGAAAGGTCGCTGATGCGTCAAGTCAAGCGTCCAGCGTCGCCAGCGGTCCCCGCAAGCTTCCTACCACGCCGAACAAAGGCCATACTGCCAAGGCAGGCGTGCTGGGTAAACGGCGCAATCCTAATGACAACGGCCACGTGACCAGCCAACAGAACAGCGTTGCGAATGGGCCGAAGAAGCCGGGTACTGTCAATGGGATCGTCAATCATTTGAATGGGAACAATGACCCTTCGCAGGTCAATCAAGCTAGTATTGGCGACCTTGCCATCCGCAAGGGCCCGCCGAAGCTCAAACGAGCTGTGCCTAATGGTGTTTGATCGTTGCGAGGGCGATGGACTCGGACATTATTCGAAGTGCGTTATATACGATGCCAGAAACTGTGAGAA
>Ga0268244_10000541_pt1 | contig 15581 bp, 8 predicted proteins | sample AgamicMgSfe_FD_200258 | JGI IMG/M metagenome (GOLD analysis project Ga0268244, IMG submission 200258) | Agave microbial communities from Guanajuato, Mexico - Mg.Sf.e (v2) (version 2) | ecosystem: Host-associated > Plants > Phyllosphere > Phylloplane/Leaf | place: Guanajuato, Mexico | collected... | reverse complement strand
ATAGTAGAGGTACTACTTAAGGATTTAATTTATCTATTCTATTTAACTATTAGTCTAAGGGTAGAAGGCGGTGCTAAGCTTACGTTTAATACGCGCTTTGTAGGCGAATTCTATCTAGTAGTAGCTAGTAAAGACCAAACCTCTATTAGAAATGATTCCCTATAGGAGGCCGAAGTACCAAACTACATAGTCTAGTAGGAGCCTCGCTAGCTCTACGCTATTGCATTTCTTAGTTATTAATCTATATTTACACATTTTCGAGTAGTAGTTAACAATTATAAGGATAGTATTATATACCTTGCTATCCTATTTACTAGGGGGTAGGTCTATGACAAAGTCTATTATAATCTCCTACTATAGCCTATTAGGTAGGGGTAACGCCTACGCCTCGCTATAGGGTCAATAGCGCCTTGATTTCATTACTTAGTAGAGGTAATAGGTCTTAATGTAGGCGGATACATCTTTAGCTAATAAGGGATAATAGTATTTCCGCCTTAAGAGGTACTTAGTACGCTCTCTACCGAAATGACCTACGAGTTTGTTATCATAGTAGATTTGTATAAGTTACGTACATAGGCCGCTATCGTCTAGTACGTATAACTTCTCTCCTAAGTACTACAAGCCTTAGTCTTCTTTCTACTACTTAGCGCTAGCGGTTCTCTCGTATAATAGCGGTAGCGCCTCGTTAGACTACTAGAGCCGTCGGATTAGTAAGGCGAGGTCCTTGTAGGGGGCCTTATATAGATCCTTAGCTCGCACTAGCATGTTAGTAATAGCTCCAATCAATGCTATAGGCTAGGTTTGACCTTCCCAACGGACTAGTTACAGACTATAACCTAATAGCAAGTCGCATAAGAGGCGTACACGCCTTACGAGTAGTGCTATCTCATTATCCGCTTCCTATACTACTAACTTAGTCTATAGTATAGGTAGCAAGTACTATACCGCTTACGACTCGTAGTCATAGTCTAGGCGCCTTAATAGTGTATCCGCTAGGTTAGTTTTGCTAGCTCTATGTTCAATTACAAAATCAAAGGAAGCTAAGAAAGTAGCCTAATAGGCCTATCTTCTGTTTAACTACTTTATGCCTATAAACCCTTGAAGGTTATTATAGTTAGTAAGCACCTATACTATATATATAGCGCCTTTAAGGTAGTAGCGGTATTGTTTAAATCCCTTAACAATGGCTAGTAGCTTACTATCATGTGTTTTGTAGTTCTGTTCGGCTAGATGCAGCTTTCTAGACTAGAAGGCAATCGGATGCTACTACGTAGGCGAGTCGCTATCGCTAAGTAGTGTTACTAGAGGGCTTAGTCGGCTACTTAGTAGACTAGTCCTTAGGCATACATAGCTATAGCTTAGGGCTTAGTATATAGGAGAATATTACTAGGCGTATACGACGCTTAGGAGGAAAGTAGCAATTAGTCTTGTCCTTGACTAATCGTTTAGAAAAGGAGCTCTACACGCTACGAGCTATCGTACTTTTATATATCCCTTAACAAGTAGCTAGGACATAATTGCTAGAATCGCGAATAGTGATATATCTGTCTTAAGGCGGAGCCTAGCCTCTAGATAATAGTGCCGTAGCATAGGCGTAAGAGTAAAAGCCGCTTTGATATCGCAAAACACTTACTCCTCGCTAGCGCCCTATATAAATAGACTACTCTTTTTGCCGTTCTTCGCCCCCTTTATAAGGCTAGTTAAAGGGCTTATAATCTTTGAATAAGATTGTATGAAACGCCTATAAAAGTTAGCAAAGCCTAGGAACACCTAGACTTCCCTAAAGATTGTAGGTGTAGGCTATTCCTCTATAGTAGCTACCCTACGATTATCTATTGACACGCCTACGATAGACACGATGTATCCTAAGAACTCTACCTCTGTAGTAAAGAACTTGTACTTCTTTCTACTCGTATACAACGCGAACTTCCTAAGCCTTGTAAGCACCTTATAGAGGTGCTATATATATAACTCGCGGTTAGGGCTATAGATAAGGATGTCATCTAGGTATACTATATAGTAGGTATCTACTAGCCTTACTAACGCATAGTTAATGTACGCCTAAAACATAGCTAGTGCGTTAGTAAGCATAAAAGGTATAACTAAGTACTCAAAGTAACCGTAGCATATACAAAACGTAGTCTTCTACTCGTCTCCTTGCCTAATAGGGATTCTATAGTAGGTATTCTTTAGGTCCATTTTTGAGAAGATAGCGGATCGCCTAAGCCTATTAAGCGTCTTACTTTTTAAAGGCAAGGGGTGTTGGTTCTTAACTATGATAGCATTTAAGCTATAGTAATCGACACAAAGCCAAAGGCTATTATCCTTCTTAGGGACAAATAGAATAGGCGCACCCGCCTCGCTAGCGCTCTGCTAGATTTAACCGTTTTGTAAGGTAGAATCAAGGTACCTACATAGTACTTCTAACTCTATAGTAGACAGATTATATAGTAGCTAGTAAGGAGGCCTTGTACTAGGCTTGAGGTCGATTATATACTTAGCACTAGGGGGTCGCGGGAGATTCGTAATGTCCTTATATATAAAGACGTTAGTAAACTCTACAATTTCGACTAGAAGCTCGTTAGCTTTAGCAAGAGGGGGCTTAGCTAAAATAGCGAACATATAGTCGCTTTAACGTATATCGCGCGCGAAGCTATATATATTACGTATACGGACCGCGTACGTTTCTTTATTATCTATATTGCTATACTACTAGTAATTGTTCTTACTATCGACAATAACACTATACTAGTATTGCTAAGGGCGACCTAGTAGGACCTCTAGCTTAGAGAGGTTAATAGCATAGAAGATACCGTATATTGTACGCTCCTTACCTATAGAGTCTACAAGACATATATGTAAATAGTATACCCTATAGCATATGCCTTACTCGCCTCTAAAGGCTAGCATTAAAGGCGTAAGGGCGTCTAGAATACATAGTAGGTCCTATAGGAGGGCTGCCGACTACGAGATAACATTCATATCTACTATGTCGTCTAAAAGGAACTCCGCTAGGTGTTCCGCCTCCTATATAAGGACTACGCCGCGTAGGTTCTTCGTAGGCTAGGACTTGACGCCCTACTTTCTAGAAGTCCTATAGATAAGCTTAATAGACGCTAGCTTGTCGCTAGCGTTTTCCTTTAGCCTTGCTAGCTCTTTATATATTATAAGCTAACGAACTCGCTCCTTCTCTCCTTCGCCCTTTAGCTAAAGGTAGAGGGATCTGTATTTAGTCTTGTAATGGCCCTTCTTGTTACAACCAAAACAAGTTACCTTAGCTTTTGTATTACTACTAAGACCTTGTAGGCCTAGTGCGCGTAGCTTAGTTATAGGCGTATTAGTCAAGGTGCCTATTTGGTTAGGGGAGCGGCCTCTCTACTTCTTGTTTCAATCGCAATAGCCTTAGTAGTTATTAGCATCTTGCTTATAGGACGCGTATAGTACGTCGCGCTTCCTAGCTGTCTCTAATCGAGTAGTAAGGGAGACTAGGCCTTCCCTACTAGTTAGTATCGAGTAGAAAGTAATAACTACTATACGTAGCATAGGCTTAAGCTTTGCAAGGAGATAGCGAATGCGCTACTCCTTAGTGTAGGGTGATATCTATTCTTCTAGTATAGCTAGATGAGTAGCGAACTACTATACGCTCTAGCTCTCCCCTTACTTAGCGTGCTTATAGTCAACAATGACGCTTAGCATATAGTTTACTAAATCCTCGACTACGTCTTATACGAACCTCTTAAAACGCTCCTAAGTGTATCCTTCTAGATTAGATACGCTATTATTGTAATGCTAGTTCTTACGCGGCTCGCCTATAAGGTATATAACCCTATATAGGACCTTATCCATATCGGTTATTTCCATACCTTAAGAGAGGACAAACACTAGCTCTAGCGTACATAAGAACTCGCGAGCCTCCTTTAAAGTCTTGCTGTAGAATAGTTGCGGCTTACGTAGCTTTAGACAATTAGCTACCCTAGCGTACGCCTATAGTCCGCCTACGTAACTTACGCTAGCTACGATGTCTACCTTACTTAGGGCTTTAGACCTAACTCTAGTAATTAATAGCGTAACCGTATGTAGTGCCTACTTAAAGCGACGCTAGCGTAGGGTTTCTAAATGTTCCTTAATCTCCGTAATTTTGAGCTCTATTTATACCGCCTTATAGCGGATATATAAGCATTCTACCTACTCCGCAAGCTCGACCCTCTCCGCGTTTAGGGGCTACACTATGCTAGGAATAGGCTATAGCTCTTACTAGTTAGTTACGTCTTGGATGCGTTCCTCTTACAGGACGCTAGTAGAAAGTACGGAAGATGCTATGTTAGAGCTATATATGCTACAAATAGTGTTAGAGTAATTAGAATCTTAAGAGATATATATAAAGTACAATATCTCGTAGCGTATAGAGCTCCTTTTCTAAACAATTAGTCAAGGACAAGACTAATTGCTACTTTCTTCCTAAGCGTTGTATGCGCCTAGCAATATTCTCCTATATACTAAGCCCTAAGCTATAGCTACGTATGCCTAAGGACTAGTCTACTAAGCAGCCGACTAAGCCCTCTAGTAACACTCCTTTAGGGTCTTGCTATAGAATAGCTATAGCTTACGTAGCTTAGGATAATTAGCTACCCTATCGTACGCCTATAGTCTACCTACGTAGCTAATGCTAGCTATAACATCTACCTTACTTAGGGCTTTAGACCTAAGTCTAGTAATTAACAGCGTAACTATATATAGCGCCTACTTGAAGCGACGCTAACATAGGGTTTCTAAATGTTCCTTAATCTCTATAATTTCAAGCTCTATCTATACTACCTTGTAGCGGATATATAAGCGTTCTACCTACTCTATAAGCTTGACCCTCTCTATGTTTAGGGATTATACTATACTAGGAATAGGCTATAGTTCTTACTAGTTAGTTGCGTATTAGATGCGTTCCTCTTATAGGACGCCTATAGATAGTATGGAAGATGCTATTTTAGAGCTATATAGGCTACAGATAGTATTAAGAGTAATTAGAATATTAAGGGATATATACAAAGTACAATATCTCATAGCATGTAGAGCTCCTTTTCTAAACAATTAGTTAAGGACGAGACTAATTGCTACTTTGCTCCTAAGCATTGTATATGCCTAGTAATATTCTATTATGCGCTAAGCCCTAGCTATAGCTATGTATGCCTAAGGACTTGTCTACTGAGTAGCCGACCAAGCCCTCCGGTAACAAGAAGCTTACTAGATATTAATAGTAAGAATAATCTACTTATACTACTAAAAGGTAGTAATTATTAAGATAAGTATTACTTCCTACTAGGGATGCCTATTACATAACTATAGTAAGTCACTACTTTGTCTACATATCTACTATATTGTTTAGTAAAGTATGGTATATGGCGCATAGTATTTGCCCTTGGCGCTTAGTAATGTTGTAAAGTATTTCAATGTATCTACTACATGTACTTCCCCCTCTACCATATTATGCTCTTCCCTCTGCCCTCTGCCCTCTGACCACCCGAACCCTCACTGCGCACATCACCCCGGTGTACACATGCACATAAATCAGGTGTTCGTCCGTCTATTACATACATAATACCAGCTTATGTACAAAAAGCATGTGAAGTGCGCTCGTGCGCGGAGAGGTGCGTTGTGGGGAAGGGAGCCGCCAATGCCTGTCTGTTCGACAGCACACGCAGAAAAATCATCTTGTAACGTTTTCTGCGTACGTGTTGCCTACTTACCTAACTGCTTGCCTCGAGCGCCGCGGCCTTCGAGCAGGCAGACACGGCTAGGAGAAGTGTGGAGGGAAGGCTTCTCGTTGTACCTTCAACCGGCAACGTTGTCGGAATGAGGACAAAGATTTGGAGATCCGGCCGGCGACAGTGCGGCCCGATGTGCCCGAGGACACCCTTCGCTTCAGGATCATGCGGGCGCAGTCGACGGTTGATGGGCATATGAATTATCCATACTCCACGTCCGCCTCGACCCTTAGTAAAGTTGCTTGAGAACTCCCCGTGTCGTCATCGACGATCAGCCTCAGCCTCCTCTTGCGGGCCTTACCTGCCTCTGGCACTGTCCTGATCCTGACAACCGTCGCATACGTTCTCATGTGATCGATTCCAGCGGCTGTGTTGTCCAGCTGGCTCGATACCGGAGGTGGCGAAGCCTGGCACAGGACTAGCAACTGTGTGATGGTGTCCCACGCACTAGAAGAGAGGTTTCCCGGCCATAGCATCCACAGCAGGTGTGCACCAGCGATGATGATATATGCGCTAGCAACTGCCAAAGCAAGGTAGTCCGTCGTCGTGGAAGCAAAGTAGGCATAGCCTTCGGCGTCAATGCGGAGTGACTGAGGAACTCGATCCGGCAATGGGGGTGGTGAGTTGGGTAAGCTTTTGAGTAAACGGGTAGACTTGTCCACCGACGGCTGATGGATGGTCCAGTCCCGCAAGTCAGGTTGCATGTCGTACACGCGGTGACTGCCATACCGGGAGAGACCATCTGCGACCAACGACGAGATCAGGAATTCCAGATATTCACGCTTGGCTCCTTTACCGCAGGCGTCATCGTTCCAAACCTCCGTGTCCGTCAAGCTGACATTCGACATACCCTCGACACAGCTGCTGGTAGATCCGTCCCAGAGCATCTGGGGTCTTGTTCGCAGATCGACAATGGCATTGGCGTAGCTCGTGTCAACAAGAAGGCTCTCAAGCGTATTAGATGTATCTTTTCCACCTTCCGAGCGAGTTTCGGGAGCGGATGGCGTCAGGATGCCTAACCAGCTGTCGTCGAGACTCACTGGTCTGCTGTATCGAACGCTGTTGTAGTCGTCTTTAGCGTCATTGTCGACCACGTTGATCACCCATGCATCGTAATCGACAGAACGTTCAGACGTGACTGTGTAATCATGCCAGGCCGCGGATACTGTACAGCATATGACAGCTCGCGAATCACTTGCCCAGGGGTACTCGACGAGCAGTCCCGAGCTTTTCACGTGGAAGTCAATGACGCCGAACGTTTCAGGGGGAAGCGGTAGCCACTGTGTGCGTACGGATGAGGTTGTGTTCCGGTCGAGGCCGGATATGCTGGCGTGCCGAGAGTCTTCCGCCCAATATGTGAAGCGCGTTTCGGAAGAGTTTACCGCCGCTTCTCTGTACCCCGAGGTCTTGGCCCCATAAAGGTATGGGAAGGCAGCTTGGTCGGTATCTGCTGAGAGATTCTGCGCATTTGTGCACTTTACCCGCACGACGGGATGGGTACTGTAAGAGGTTGCCTTCAGTCCGTATGTCCATTGATAACGAGCCCAGGATGTCATTGCCGAGGATGCGACTGCAATGGTCCAATCGTGTACTAGTCGCTGTGATACAGCAACAGTCGCTGCATGTGGCTGAATCGCCGCCGTCCACCAATTGAGGCCCCTGACGCGCATGGAAGAAAGCACAGGTGGTATCAATGATTGGGGACTTTGAACTAGGAGGTTGTGCCACTGGCGATCGTCCATGATGCCCTGAGCTTGGAGTTGGGGCGCGTAAGCATTGCCACGGCCAGTAGCAGTATTAAAGTTGGTATAGTTGAAAGTGCTCAGAATCTGGCGAAGGGCGTTTTAGCCACCGCTCGGACAAATGGCGTACATTGTCGAGTTGGAATATGTGCAGAGTTGAGGCTCCGAGCTTCCGTAGACAGTGTCTGGCCAGAAGTCGATTGCCGTGCCATCGAGGTAGTAGGTAGTACTTCCGGCTGGAATATCCTGGTACCGTGGCAGCAAAAGAACAGCAGCGGCCGGTCCAATGACCGCTGCGATAGCCCCGGCAAGTACTATCAATGCGTAGAGCTGAGCTCTCCTCCAGCTCGTCATGCTCCAGCGGGCCGCACCCAGGAAATCAGGAGACCAAAGCGAGCTGATTTGGCTGAACCAGATGCCCGACCCGAGTAGCCCAATGGGGATTCCGTCGCCAAGGAGCTCTCGGCGTAGAACCTGAAGCAGCACCGCAGCGAGACTGGCAACGCACAACAGCTCCTGCGCTTTCGCAGCAACCTGTATGATGGCCAGGAAGATTGCATCGTTCTGCGGTGCCCGAGTGAAGTATGGTCCAATGTAAAGCGTATGGTAATTGCAGTATATCAGTGCTGCGAGGGATGTCATCGGTACTATGTGAATAGCAGCATGGGCGGATGTGGCGCCGGGCGACCGTGTCAAGACCACCTTCGAAGCTTCGGGGGCCCTCCAGTTCCGACGCAGCGCGTTGATGATCTCGAGGCCAAGCACCTGCAGGAGTACTGGGAGTCTTGCGACTCTTGCCATTGCTTGAAGGGTCCGAAAGCTGTGCTTCGATGGTTTGACGGTGCAGAGAGAACGGCACGGTAGCCGGACGAGCAACACTCTCTTGACTCTTGACGGGGACTGTACATAAGTCCTGGAAAGGGCGACGATTTCCGCCCTTGGGATGCATCTCAGGGGGTTGAACGGGGCTATTGACGGTTGCCTGCAGCATCATGATGTCTCTGGAGGCGCTCTACTTGCCTTCAGGGTGCATCTCAGCCTCCCGGACGCCTAAAGAGGCTTTGAAACAGTTGCCTGTAGGCCGGCATCAAGTTCTAAGGGAGTTTCAGCTGCAGTGGCTTGAAGGTGTTCACCGAGGTGTCAAGCAAGTGAGACAGGCGTTCTTGCCTACTAGTGGTTGGTTGAGTGCCACAATAGTGATTCGTATTGGACAGGCTGCTCAATGTGTTGATGACCGGTTTTCTGAAAGGGTGCAGTGTTGTTGAAGGCCGGATCAGGTGTGTACTGTATAGATGCGTCTAGGGTAGAAAGGTGAGACGGGCTACGCCAAGACTCAAGAGTGACTCAGCGGTAGGGCCTTCCATGCCCAGGTGTACATGTACTATGTACCTGCCTAGCCTGGTACCCCTTCGAGCACCTGCGGCTGAAACTGTCTGAAGGCCATCGAAATGCACATGGGGACTCCAAAGTCATACTGCCAACACCGATTATTGGTTTTCGCAAGGGGGGTAAGCGCCGGATCTCCTAAAGTATTTCTCGTCGTACTTTAGATCGAAATGCGATGACAATGATAGAGCCATCGCCACCAGTATGTGAAGGATGAGAGGCAGCCCGGACGGGACGACTGATCAGTACCTAGGTAAATAAAATGGTGGCGCAGTTTGGAGGTGGGGGTGGTAGTGGGTAAGGGACAAAATGCGAGTACTGTACGACAAGTGGTGGCACGACAGCCAAGACTGAACACGTCCACGTAGCGGCAGAATGTTATTATACTATGTACCAGATAGTAGAGGGAAAGACACCTTTATACTGACGTATAGAAAACCCCCCCTTTTTCATGTTGATCGCTCCGGCCAAGCGTCCACGAGTCCCTCGTACACACGCACATCCCCGAAGTCGACCTCCGCCGAGCCCTGGTGGTAAAAAGCGATGTCGGTCGACGCCGCGAACCAGGACCTATTTGTCACCTCCCCGTCAGCAAAAGCGAAAGGGGCACATCTGAGCTGGGGGCGAGAAAAAAAAAGTTGGGGAAGAGAACTTACCAAACCCAGGTACTCACGACAAAGCGGTCGTTGGCGTACACCTCGACGACGCTGTTGTCCACGATGACGGTCAAGTCCAACGTCTCGACGTGGCTGTCCGCGCGGCCCGGGTCGCGGATGTCGAAGAGGCGCAGGCGGCCGGCTTCCGGGTCGGTGACGATGCCCGGGGTCGTGGCGGCGGCGGCGCTGGAGTTGCTGCGGTCGATGATGATGGATTCGTTGGAGAATCCTGTGAGAGACAGCACTGGTCAGCTTGTTGTCCATTCGAGGGAAAGGTGGGTGTGGAGGGTTGTGGGGGACGTACGGTAGTAGATGGTCGTGGATTCATGCTCGGAGCTCAGGATTTTGAACCCGGCTTTCACGTCACTCGCGTTACCGCGTGCGCTGGGTGGGAATTGAATGGATGCAGTCATCATGAAGAACTTTGACGACGGGGACCGAGCGAATGCGACTGCGCTGTTGGATCCAGAAGTAGAAGCACCACCCAATGTCCGGCCGGCTTGCGTGAAGCTGTGCGTGGCGTTGTGGGTGTACGCGGCCTTCGCTTCCCGCACGATCGTCTGGCCGAGAGTGGAAAGGTTGACGGTGCCCGCGGTGGCGTTGCAGGGACCGTCGACACGCCATGAGCCTACCTCAGATGCTAAGGCGTTATCCACGACGTTGGCGATGGTTCCGCGGAAGAGCTCACGGGGCGTTGCCAGAGAGCTGTCCCAGCCTTGCTGGTGGACTGTAAGATCATCATATCAGCTTTACCCTTGGCCTAGTGAATTCACGGTAGATGCTTACCCGGGAAGTTGAGATCACCGAAGTGAGTGCCGGTCAACCACACGTAGCTCACAAACCTGTCGTTCGCAACACTACCACGCGATGCCGCCGATGTCGACGGGACGATTTTGCCCGCAGCGGCGTATGCGGACTTGCCCCAATCGAGGTGACCAGCCATGTTGGGAGTGAACCTCACCTGTCCGTGTGGGCCACGCGTGACCTTGCCCGACGCCCACAGCATATTGCGCTCTGGGGAAGTCTGCGGTGGGACGGGAGCGTAACCCCACTCGGCGCCGAACGTGACGAAGTAGTCGCCTTGCGTATTGTAGCCTTGACCGTCAAGGTTCATGACGTTGCCGGTCTCGAAGTTGAAGCCGTACCGTCCGGCCCAGAGGCCGTCGCCCCAAGTGGAGTTAGCCGACTCCTGCCACCACTCCCCCAGGTACTCCCAATCCCGGAACTCGGGGTTGTGCTGTCTGTACAGAAACTGTCTCGGGCCGAGATCATGGACACCACCCGAGATGACGACATACCAGGTTCCGTTCTTGCTCCTGACCGTGTGGTCCAGCTGTGGGCTCTGGAACACGTACGGATCCCGGAACCCTGTCACGTTCAGCGCCACGGAACCATACGGCGCACCTGGTATCACCGGTCCTTCAGCGACCTTGGTGAAGTTGCGGCCACCGTCGGATGATACGGCGAGTGATTGCGTCTCCGAGCCTTTGATGTAGGGGATGGACCAATGGATGGGTAAGTATGAGACCGACGTGTACAGGAGCGTGGCCGAGTCGTTGATCCCAGAGGGTATCACCGAGCCATCGAAGACCGCGACCGGATCGTTCTTGCCGCCCGGTTGGATGAACAGCGGGACGTCCGGGTTCACATCGCGATATGTCACGAAGTCGGCCGTGGTGGCGGCGGCGGCGCCAGAGACATCGTCCGACGAATACAGGTAGCCGACGTGGAAGAGGCCGGTCTTGGGGTCGACGTAGTGCATGCAGGGGTCGCCGACATGGTTGGTGGGAGGTAGAACGTGAGCCTTGGGTCGCCAGGTGTCGAAGATACTGTTGTTCGCTAGGGTCGAGAGGTTGGGTGGTGCGGCGTTGTAGTTGATGCTGCTGCTGCTGCTGCTGCTGCTGTTAGTCGTTTTTCGTGCGAACAGCGCCGCCAACGGAGCCGTGATCAACTCTTTCATCTTGGTATGACTTTTTGCGAGGAGAGCAAGGAGAGAGATGGGAGGAAAAGGCAGCGGATGAAGTGAGGTGGGCTACCGGGGCGCCTTCATCATATACTTTACTCGACCCGACTCGACTCCATTACTACCCGATGGAGCGATGCCAGTGCGACATGTCGTTAGCGCTGGTAACATGGCGCTGGTTGACCAAGCGATCACGGCCAAGACGCTGCAAGGTTTACATTCGCGAGAGCTCTCTCCGCTTCCAAGTCCACAATCGTCCGCCCACGTGATCGTTCAGTGCGGAGATTGCGGAGTGTAGAGTGGAGGCAATCGGTTCGTCTATTCCCCGAGGTTGGTCCGATCGGTACAAAAGTACAAACGCCGTGTTCAAGTTCACTTCACCCAGGCCACTTTCGGAGCATTATTATACCCACATCCAAGATCCAATCTGTTTTCTGCCCTCCTGACTTATTAATGGCAATAACCCAACACGACGATACTAGAACACGATCTCGGGAGCCTTCGCTCCACGCACCGAGGTACATCTGTAGCAGCGACTTCTGAAGAGGACGTCACGTTCCAACACCCGCTATGGTGTCTACACACAAGAACAGCGCCTTGAAGACAGCAGAGAAGTCGAGTGTGACAGCAACGTTCGATCCATATCACGCTAAGCCGTATCATCAGCAATGACAACCAGCCACGAACTCTTGGCCGAGCTACTAAGATGACCCAACATTCTAACTATTGAGTCCATACTGCACAATCATCTGCAGCCCCTCGACCAAATACCCAAACGGACGGAATCGCGACCACTCCCACTCAGATCTGCATATTGTCCGTCAATGCCGCCGCTGGGCCTCATCGCGCCGTCTTCGCAACCGCTGGAGGATCTCGTGGTCCTGGAGATTGGTCGAGGGCGAACGTTCAGCCCGGTTCTGCCACATTGGTCCGGTTATCCCGATTCCTTTGGATGGCTTTATTATTTCAACACGATTGATTAGCCTGGGCGGCGCGATGAACATGCCGTGACACTCTGCACGGAGTATGATTGATGGGAGGCAGGGAGAGTTCACCGGGAAGATGGGGTCAGCGAAGCGCCTTCGTTCGCGAGGTGTTGCAGGGCGGTGCGGCCGGTCTCTCGACTCGCCAACTGTTCACTGCGACTGCGCTGCTTCTGCTCGATGTTGCGACCGAGCTGATCGATGTGCTGCGCGAGCTGGGCGGTTGGCCACCTCTGTTCTGTCGCGCGTCTACGACTTCTGCAGTCTCGCGATCGACGGTGGGTCTTCTCCTTTTGGACGACGAGAGCTGAGAAAAGCAGCAGAAAAGATCTTTGCCTTGGGAAAAAAAAGTTCAAGTCGGGGATGTGCAGATTCTGGCTGGGGAGCTGGAGAACATGGAAAGCAAAAAGTAAGTAAGTAAGTAAATAACTAAAATAGGGAAGACGTTCAGCCTTGCGAACCACCCCTCATCGAAACGAGGCAGCACTAGCTTTCCGAGCCGACCTGCGTCTGTGTCGCCTTGTGACCGATGATCCCGTACACCAATCATCATACTGAGGTGCACGAGGCCCGCGGCAATCTTTGTACCTCCTGCTATAAGAATGAAAGTACCTACGGAAAACACCTCGAATCCACGCTTACCTTACACACGGCACCTCCCTACATAGCAATACAACAAGCCGTACCAAACCCGGCGTTTCCCGTTCAAAGACGACGTCGAACCAACAACAGACCGAGAGTGAATCAAGCCGCCGCCATAGGAGTCGAAACCCTTGCATCATCTCACCCAAACCGGACGAATGCCTGTCGGGACAAAAGGGTGAAGTAACATATGTACGCATCCATTTAAGGTTCTGTAATGGGAAGTCGGATCAAGCGCGGCGCCATCACGTGATCGGTAGCGTCTTCGTCTGCTGTGCACGACATGAGTGGGCGGTGGGAAGAGGAGAAGCCCCGAGTCTACAAACATCTTATTTATACCATCCCATCCTGCTCGTTCGGAACTGTACCTAGGTTAGTAAAGAAAATAAGTAAGATCGACGTCGCGAAGTCCTCACAGGCACCCTCACCTCTTCTCGAACATTGATGAAGGAAATTTCCATTTCTCTTTTTACTCTTTTGGTCGATCTATCCGAGTTCGTGTCAAACAGCGACTTGGGCTGGCGCAGGGAAAAAAGAGGTCTTCGCCGACGCCCCCCGCTGAAGCGCACCACAAGCGAATGTTCGACGAGGAGAAAGAAAAAAAAAGACAACGAAAGCGAGCGAATCCCATCTATTTTCTTTCTCTCGGCCTCTCTCTCTCAGCGTCCCGCCCACGCCAATAATTCAGCGCAAGGACATCGTTCAAGCATCGGCCTCCACCTCCTGCACCTCGACCATCATCCCCTCTTTACCCTTCGCCATCTCCCCCTGCACGAACGAAGAAAGCTTCGCCGGTTGCACCCCAAGCCCATTCCGGTTGCGGAAAAACAGCACCTCCTTCCCCTCGCCTTCGGCGCCCTCGGTCGGCTCGACCCACTGACACCAGCGCGCGCTCCGCCACATGGACTTGAGGAATCCGAGGGCGCCGCCGGTCGTGTCGGAGCGGTAGTGGCGGCCCATGACGGGTTTGATGGCCTCGGTCGCCTCGTCGGCGTGGTAGAAGGGGATGGCGGAGATGTAGTGGTGCAGGACGTGGGTCTCGATGATGCCGTGGAAGAGGTGCCGGCCGATGAAGCCGAATTCCCGGTCGATGGTCGCGGCGGCGCCGCGGGCGAAGTTCCAGGTGGCGCCCGTGTAGTGCGGGAGCGAGGGGTCGGTGTGTTGGAGGAAGGTGATGGCGACTACAGAATATATGAGGTCAGTTGGAGATAGAGAGTAGGACAACATTTGAGCTGGACTTACCGAGCCAGTGGTTGACCCAAAGGTATGGGAGGAAGTACCAGACCACCAAGTTGCTGAAACCATATGTCCGTCCAACCATGAACAGGATGGATGCGGTGACGAAGAGGCCGAGGTCCGACAGCAGGATCAGGTACTCGTCCTTGCGCTCGTACAACGGACTGCTGGGCCAGAAGTGGTTGACGCTGCCGTCGCCGTTCTGCTTGCCAATGCCTTTGCCCTCGATCTGCTTGGCGTGGTTGTCGTGGCCGGTGACGTTGGTGAAGAGGTACTTGGGCCAGCCGACCAACTGCTGAGCGAGCAATGAAACGGCGGTGTAGATCGGGGTCTCCTCCATCAGCTCGTGCATCTCGTGCAAGACGTAGCCGAACCGGCTCGCTTGCTCGTCCCGGGTGCGAGGCACGAAGACCATGTCGCGTTCCATGTTGCCGGTGGCCTTGTGGTGCTTGCCGTGGGAGATCTTCCAGCTGAAGTACGGGACGAGAAGGGCGGAGTGGCAGAACCAACCGACGGTGTCGTTGAGGGTCTTGCTGGTGGAGAAGGATTGGTGGCCGCACTCGTGGGCGAGGACCCAGAGGCCGGTGCCGAAGAGACCTTGGAGGAAGGTGTAGCCGGCCCACAACGCGGCTCGCAGTGGGTATGAGGGGACGTTCTCCGGGGTGCAGTAGGTGTTGAAGAGGTAGAACGTGCCGGCCAACAGAGCGCAGTCGCGGGCGACGTAGCTCAGACCTGTCAAGCCGGAACGCTCGAAGCAGTGCTTGGGGATGGCGTCTCGGATGTCTTTGATGGTGTAGTCGGGCAATTGAAACTCGTTTCCGTAGCCGTCTACGAACTGGTGTTTGGGCTCTTTCTGGAAGTCTTCAACCGACCCAAGCGACGAGAGCGACGTCGACGAGGCCGAGGCGGTGGGCGAGTCGTTGGGCGATCCGGCCGCCGAGTTGGAAGAGGTGGAGGGCATGCTGTCGATGGTGACGTTACGTCTGTAGGCCGCTCGTTGCGGCGTGGCGGTGGTGCTCATCTTGTTGGGTGGGGGAGGAGGAGGAGGAGGAGAAGGAGAAGGCGAGGTGGTGGGAGAATCGGTCGACGACGACTAGAGTTGAGTAGAAAAGATTGACAGATCCAAGAAGCGCGACGGGAGATCTAAGCCCACGTGTCGTGAAGGGCCAAGCTATTCGTTGAGAGACGGTGCTGGTAATGCTTGGCGTGTTGGGGAA
>Ga0268244_10000538_pt1 | contig 15610 bp, 18 predicted proteins | sample AgamicMgSfe_FD_200258 | JGI IMG/M metagenome (GOLD analysis project Ga0268244, IMG submission 200258) | Agave microbial communities from Guanajuato, Mexico - Mg.Sf.e (v2) (version 2) | ecosystem: Host-associated > Plants > Phyllosphere > Phylloplane/Leaf | place: Guanajuato, Mexico | collected... | reverse complement strand
TCAAAGCCACTCTGGCGTGCGATGATGCCATCCGCAATCTCTACCACTCTCTGGGCGAGGAGACTCCCTCAATGGCACCCAAACTCACACTCTCTGATTATTGCACCCTCGCTTTCGTGAGAGCCCTCTGGCAAATCCTCCTCCAATCCATCCTCTACAACCAACTCCAAGATCCCTAGCATCCCATGTATACGATCCGAGCATCGCTCAGACGCAAGAACTTCTTTGGCTTGGACGAGGCAATGCTCCTGAGGGTATTGCGAAGGTGGTGAGAACGGTCGAGTGCCAGCTGAGGCAAAGATTTGAGGCTTGGTTGGAGATCACACATGTTTGATCTTCTGGAAGGCAGCCTTTCGTGGCTTTCGTCCGGCGCGAGGCAACGATGCTCTGACAACGCAGCTTCTCTCCCGTTCGACACCCAACACTAATCAACGTCGAACCCCCTCTGCAGCCTCGCAACGGTCTCGTCCCACTCCTTCCTCCATTCCAAGATCCCTCGATTGAAGGGACAGATCCTCTTCCGCTGACAGTACGCCCCAAAGCGATCCGCCACTGACGGGACGCGCAACCCCCCTTTCGCACTGCCGAAAAACAACGTCTCTCTCGTCGTTCTGTCTGGACCGGCGTCGGAGTGCACCCACGCGACGTAAGCGGCGGCCTGATCCAGAGTGACCTTGACGACGCCTTTTGGCTGGTGTGGCGTGTCGCTGCCACCCTCCCCGAGCTGTCTCGCGGCCATGGTCTGGAGGGCCGCCATCGTGGCCCTGTCGATTCTCCCTGCAATCGGGATGCGGTTGTTGTTCTCGTCGACGACGAGGACCGGGACTTTCTTGGGTGCCATCTCTGTATGTTTTGGATGGAATGGGCTTGGTGGGTATGGTGGGTTGGTGGTTAGGATGTGTTTTTCTCTTTCGTTTGTTGTGGTGGTACGAGAGATGGATCGAGCAAGTCATATTGTTCGAGATCAACAGGGGATAGGGTGTCACGAGGTTTCATTGAGCGAGAAATATTGTGCGGCGTGTACGCCAAGATCACAAAGGGGATGCTGTACGTTACTTCATCGTTGCCAGCTGCGGCACTGTGCCCGCGACGTGATCGCGAGCTTTGTTCACGCCACATCAACTTTGAGAGGCATCAGTATGCCCTTGCAACACTCATGGCTCGATCATCTCTCCATCTGTCAAACCGGCTGCCAACCTCGTCAGTGCTTCGCGCGTTCAGACCATGTTCCTGTCGTTGAGCCGGATGAGAGCGAGATCTCCATCGCTCATCCGCCTGACTGTAGCTCTGAGGTCTTTCGTACGAATGCTCCACCATCAGCGATCCCGACCGAGACCGTACGAGATCCACCACGAGCGTGTGAGCGCAAGAGCATCGAGACGTGAGGGCACGAACGAGTGAAACCTCATCGGCCACAACAAACAGCGCAACAGTCGTTCTTCCACCCATGGATGGATCTACCGGTGCACGTCGCAGCTCACACCCATCGAGACCTGATGCCGAATTCGCCAGGCTTGGGATTAGTCCAGGATGACTTCCGCGCTGATTGTGTGTAGTCTGTCTGTCTGAACGGTAGGTCCTGCGTCCGTCAGCCAACGCGACATCCACTTCAATGCATGTTCGGGCCCGTATCATCATTTAGAGATCGTACCGCCATCTCGCGGCGCAACACATCATTCGTTGGAAGAGCCCTCGGACAGATCATTCGTCGCTGCAACGCTCGTATTGCATAGAACGTGGCTCGACGACGACGACGACTTTGGAAGAATCCGCGCGATGAGGAACACGATAGTCGATTGAACAAATATTGCACTCTATACACCAAGCGATCAGCTGATCTAAATCCAAACGCTGTCGTGATCACATTTCCCAGCCAAAAAATTCCCATCGCCTTCCACCATCCTCTCAAGACTGAATCGCGCCCGGAGCGACCGGCCCCGTCGGTCCACCATAGTTGGACAGACCAGGACAGACCGCCAGCGCGGACGTGTTGACGCTCCCGATGGCCGCACAGCCGCCGAGGGACGAAGTAGCTCTGTTGATCGCGCTGGTCAGCGGCGACAGGACGGCGGTCGTGAGGCCGGTGAGGCCGGGCAGCTCGGCGGCGAGGAACTCGGTGGCGAAGCAGAGGGGGTTCTTGGCGACTTGGGAGGCGGTGTAGGCGCCGTTGGTCAGGACGGAGGGGTCGACGGTCAGGTAGGTGTCGACTTTGCCGGTGTTGCAGCCGACGGTGAGGATCTCCGGGTTGGTTTCGGCGAAGTAGAGGATGTCGAGTTGTACTGTGGTGGGGGGTGTTAGCGCGACGATGCGTGCGGTAGGGGGGCCAACAGGGACATACGGTTGGGGATGCCGTACGGGTCGAGGGCGTTGCGGCGGTACCAGTTGTCCGGGATGCGTTCGTGTCCGGGTGTCCACTTCAACTGTGGTACGGTCAGCATCTCTGTGAGTAGCCGAGTGATCAAAGCTTGGTGACTCGCGTTATTTTCCGGGCCGGAGATGGACATGAAGCTCTTCAAAACCTCCTTGTTGAGGACGCCCTCCGGGTAGGTGGCGGTGTGGTTGGCCATGTATCGATAGATGAAGGTGAAGGCGGCCTGAGAGACGGCCATGCCGGTGACCGGCCCGAAGACAAAGTATGGGTTCTTGTCAACGCTTTCCTGGAATCGTTTACCGCGAAACGTTCGGAGGACTTCGAGGTTGTAGTTGGCCGTCGACGCATCCGGCTGCATGTCGTAGAGCTGTGCCGAGAGTCAGTGGAGATACGGGATGTGACGTAAAAGCGCACGCACAGTCTTGAACTGGCTCATGATGAGCTTGGTGTTGCTGCCGTACTGGTCGAGATCGCCTCGCAGCGGCGAGCTGTCACCCTCGTAGTTGTTGTGCGAGCCGCCGATGCCGACATGTGGACCGCCGGCGATCGACCACGAAGTAAGCGCGCCGTCGAGGACGGCACCGTATGTCGCCAGGAAGACGGCGAGGTCCTGCGAGGATGAGGTGAGCCGATGTTTGGCGCGGAGGAACGAGGACCAAGTACATACCTCACCCATGCCGAAGACGCTGGTGGTGGCATCGATGAACTGCTGGATCGTGGCGACGCCGTTGTGCGGCAGGTAGTTGCTGGGACGCATTAGTCCGGTGCACCTCAGGAATGCCGAAGATAATCGTACTGGTTCGCCAGAGCGTTCAAGCCCGGACATTCGCCACGGGCGTCGAGGGGGCCGGGTGCAACGAACTAACGCCGGGTCAACTGCTGAACAAGGCGTCGGGGATCGATCGGCCACTTACGGCATGTGCCCCAGTCGTGTTGATGCGCTGCGCTGCTGCGTCAAAGAGCGGCGGCGTCAACGGGGCGGCGCCGACTCCCTGCGATGCGGTGGCGCTCTGGCGCTCCAGCAGCTTCTTGTACGCGACATCGGCCGCGATGGGAGCCGTCAAGGAGTCCATGGCCAAGTGTGGGAAGGCCAGCGAGGGGCCCGCCAGCAGGGCGGCGCCGACGGTCGAGAGCGTGAAGGACTTCATGGTGGGCTGGCAGACGGAGAAAACAAGCAATGGACGTGAAGTGCAATGTGACACAAAGGCGAGGACCATCCCGCAATATGTACTCGGCCGATCGACGGCCTGGCAGACCCTCCTTTCACGCCGGCGCTACCCCAGCGATCGTGCGAGGCGGCGCATTGCGTCCATCCCAACCAAGGCTTCGATGATCCCATGTGCTGGTCGACGTCCGGCGCCAGTGACAGTCCGCCTGATGACCACCGCGGCCCACCGTAGGCTTGAAGTGTAGCGCCAGAACGAGCGAACCTTGCCCAGACACCTCCGAGGTAGTTTCGAGGAGGACTGGGGGTTCCCCGCTTTGGTGAACGCGACGGCCGGGCGTCCGGGGGAATTGCAAGTATTTCCAGACCGTGCAATTTGTTATGCAGAACGACGGTTGGGACGAGCCGCCACCCGAGTCTGGACAGACCGCAGAGCGGCGAATGGGTAGGGTTTACCGGAGTGTCGAACACGACCGAACGATCCTTGTGAACCACAGCCGCGTCGAGGAAGAGGGAGACGCTCGCGGACCCGACGTTCGCTTGGCGGCCAGCAGGATACGCGCGTGAGCCATCGCATCCACGGTGCGTGTGCACCACGTCCCACACATATACGTAGAAGTTGAGGAGTCAAAGGAGTCGACGAGCGTGTTCGTGCCATTAGTATTACATCCCCAATGCGACGTTCTTCCGGACGAACGAGTGGGGAAGCCCGGCAGTCGCCGGCAGATCAAAAGCTTGTTTGCAGTGTGCGCTACATACTCACAGCAGTCCAGTCGAATGCCGAGGCATGACACTTCGGTTCTCAACGTCAAACTTCCCGATGTGTTCTCCGCACAGGCGCAGTGCGCACCGTGAACCCGCTATACCAGTGACAAGGTTCCTCGATTCCCCCCTCACTGTTCACATCGCGCGGAGAGACGCCACGTCTGTTCGCGGTGGCGCTCGCATGGACCCCGGGGGGTCGCGTCCTGTCAGCTTATCCTCGTGGATATGATTCGCTAGAAGACTATACCATCTCTAGACGGCATTCTTGGACAGACCAGCATCGTATCGCTAAGTGCCACGTCGGGCATCCGTCGCGTTCATCCCGGGCAGCGCGCTCTCTGTCGATGGCAAGCAGGCGGGCAAACACTGATGGATGCGTATCGTCGTCGGTCACTTACGGCTCGGACTACTTCTGCCATCTCTGCCACGACATCTCCGGACCCTGCCAAATTTATCTCCTACCAAGACTTTCAACCTCGTCGCGGGCGCAGAGCTTCGGTGCTCGACTCCACGTCAAGAGCCTCGCTTGAGTAGCGCACGGTGCAATGCTAGCTACCGCGGAGGTGGCTACATCACATCCCCTGGGATGACAATACACTACGCGGATTGGTGGAGAAGCCACGGTGCGCTATGGACGAGCGGGACGTCGATCTGCACTCATGGTGAGCCGGTGATAGCCCAAGATACATGTGTCGCGGACTAGGTCGTGGTCTAGGCCCCGGACCCCCTTTGCGAGACGACTGTCACTGGAAGAGTCTACACGATTGTCCTCTGTATCATACAAGCGATGGTCACTGCAGGTCCATCTTTCTCGAACTGAACTGTCTTGCCATGGGAACAGAGAGCCGCGAGGTTGATACGGACTGTGACACCATTTCTTCTGTTCACCCACACCGCTTGTGAGCTCGAGTGCGCGAAATACGAACTGCGCAGATCACTCAGAAACCCTGATATCCCTGAGCGCCAACGTCACCTTGCGCTTTAGCGACAGGAAGTCTCCCGCAGAGTTCGACGTCAAGCTCGGCATTCCCGCAGTCTGCTATAGCCCGTATGGCAAGCATGCAAGTTCTTGGAGATTACAATCTGCGCAACAGTCACCTTCCTGTTCGTTGCAGCAGTCGATGGTTCATGAAATCGCGCGAAGCGAATCTCGTTGATTGCGGGCCTTGGTTCTTGACTAATATGACGATTCCAGAATGAGCATGGACTTGGATTGGCGGAGAGCTCTCTCGCGTCTTCTGAGCTGGAATTGCGATCACCGACGTGGCGTACCCGTCGAGAACTCTCTTTCAACGGTTGTCCTTCGACTTGACGCTATACTTCGGGCTTCAAATCTTCGTGCGCTCGCGTGGCAAGGTAAGTTGCTTTAGCGAATGGACACTCAGGTTCAGCGGCGAGCCGAGAGGCACGGATACATCGACTCAATCTGTTTGGTGTGATAAGCACTCCAGCTGAGTGTATACCGAAGGTTTGAGGACCAGAGCTTCCCGACGCGCTCTCCTGGACGAAGCTTACGAGCAAACCTCTGCATGTCTTGGAGATCTGCCACCTGGCTGCACGATCGGACGTGTGTTCGCCTCGAGGGCCGAGTTGCCGAACGATGTCAGCTCAAGCGAAGGTGTCGGTCGCTGACGCCGCATGAGTACGAGCAAGCCGACGCGGTATCATGGCTCCATACCACCACTTACCCGGACGTCCGGCGAGCTCGCGAGCCAATCTGACGTCTCGACTTGTCCCCCGTATCAAGCGCCATTGATCCCGGAAGACTCGACATGTGTGGCACCGTCGACTTCTCTCCCGACACGACGCTGTTTCTCCCCACCGGTTAGCGGACCTTCTCGCCCAGCCTTGCCGCTGGCGACGTTTCGGACACCTGGCTTACGAAAGCTGTCTCGCCGCTCATCAAGTCCAAGAACTGCTAACAAGAGCGAACACGACCCATCGTCACGTGAATTTGCTCGAGACAGTGTCTGTCAGTGCTACGCTGTCACTCCAGTTCCATGGGTCGCTCAAGCGCAGAGATACCTTGCTACACCTGTGTCCGGGTTGCTACGGCGAAACACCCTGCAAACTACGCAGCGAAATCGATCTTGCTTGAGACGGGGTATATCAGGAACGCGGAATGGCAGTGAAGGCGCTTCGAGAAGTCGAAGGCAGCGTCTTGTGTCCGGAGCAAGACTTTTCATGTTCTCTAGAGTGGGGCAGAGTGTTGCAGTACATCAAGCAGCTTCTACGGGAGAGATGCATTGACAGAACAGGTGTCATCTATCCACGCCTTACATGCATGCGGGCGAACGGGGGTTCTGCACCGAGCTTGAGGTCTCTGGCTGACATGAGTGACGACGCCTGCGGTAGGTTGTGCGCGACACATTGATCGCCGGATCGGGACTTTGGCGGCAACAGGTACATTGACTGCGACTAGTGCTCCGTGAGTCGTGCACAGAAACCTCAATGTGTCAAGGCACTTTACCGTAAACTAAGCTTTGGTTCATGTCCTTCGTATCGCTACGGACCATCGCAGCACCCCACCTCACCCTTACTTCCGCCAATGCGTCCTCTCCGGAAACTACGCGACCGACGCCGCCCAACTGGTCAACCTCCTTGTCGATCACCGCTTGAAACCCCGCATCGACGGCGCCGTTGCGCGTAAAGAGGCCGCTGCCGTGAAACCCACCGGGCACGACGTCGACCGGCACCGCCACGGTGCTCACCCACGGCCCGCCGGGTCTCAGCTCCGATGAGACCGCGCCACGGGTCGAAGCCAACGAGAGTGCAAATGAGACGGGTGAAGTTGTCGATGTCCCCCGCGCCGTCGTACGCGTTAACGTCCCCCTCCGTCCGGCCAGCCGCGATGCCAATTGTCTGGCCGGCCGGGCCGGGCGGGAAGAAAAAGTGGCACTGCCGGGTCCAGTACTCGGGTGTGACCAGGCGAGAGACGATGGTCGGCCGATCGCCGGGCGCCCCATCCGGCCGATACCCGAAAGGCTCGTTGCAGAGCATCCACTCCCACTGCCGGTGGAACGTGTTGCTGAGCGAGGCGTCGCGGAACATGAGGCTGTCGGCATCGTACGTGTCAAAGCAGTAGGTGTTGTAAGTGCCCTACTCGTCATAGCCGTATGACTCGCAGAATCAGGGAAGCCAGGTGATGTTCATCCAAGCGGCGTAGCCGGCGAGTGCCTTTTGCAGGCCCACACCTTCAGCACCAGGACGGACGGAGCTGTTCGTGGCGTCGATCATGCCTTTTAATGATGTCGCACCACTGGAAGAACCGAGAGTAGCCCGTGTGAAGCCTAAGCTGTCGTCAGTGCATGCGAAGAGTATCAGGTAGGCCACGAACTGGTTGCTCTGCCACAGCCAGGGAAATTTTGCTAGAGCGGCCATGAAGTCGTCATGATGGATCACGTCCTGCAGCCCAAACATCGCCTCCAGATCGTGAGCCTCCTGGATGGTGCCGTTGGTGAGAACGTCGTCCATGTAGTCGATCACGAGCGATACGTCCGTGCTACAGTTAGCGGGCATGCCTTCCTGCACCGGCGAAAATCAAGCCCAGTGATCGGAGATGGCTTCCACGGGAGCGCTCGAGGCCTGGTACGCCTAGATGGTCCCCGGTGCCACACTAGTCGTCCACGCGGACAAGATGCCAGAGTAGGAGGCGCCCATGAGGACCCATGGCACTGCGTCGGCGTTGCTGCTCCCGTTGTGCGCGAACGGCAGGTTGGCTGTTTGTGCGAAGTACGTAAGGTCGTGAATGGCGTTAACGAGGGTGAGGTACGTCATGTTCGCGGTCGTTACGTCGGTGTAGGGAGTGGAAGTGCCCCAGCAACGGTGCTCGAGCACGCTCGGGGCCGCGCCGATCTTCTCCGCCAAGCACACCTACGGGATGCCGGGTAGCAAGTGTGCGTGGTGGGTTCGACCGTCCAACGCGTTTCGCGCTGTCGTGTCGGATAGGACACGCTCACCCGTCGTCTGGCCCGTGCTCAGATAGCTGGTGTGCCCGGATGCGCTGACCTCACCCGGTGTGACCAAGATCACCGGCGAGCCGGGGCCTCCCCAGAACTCGGTGCTGTAGTAATAGAACTGCTCGAAAGTGCCGAGGTCGGGATCACCGTGGTCGATGAGCTGAGAGAAAGTCGTGTTGCCCATGAACGGCATGTCTTGCCAGTCGCGGCCGGGCATATGTCGCCAGACGTGCCGTCCTCACTGACCCCTTCCGAAGCCAAGGAACTGGGCGAACACCCCACTCGCAGCGGCGAGCCGGAGAAGCAGAAAGCTCATGCTGCTGCCCTAGATGTGCCACGCTCTGTGGTTGTTGCGAGCTTCTGCTGGACGACCACTGTGTGAGTGTTCTCAAAGACACGTCGAGGCGACAACGGGTGTGGGAGAGCTTGCGGAAAACATCTGGCGGGAGTGCCATGGCATTTTAGACGCTGGCGGCAGACCGATCGTCACTGTCGACCGTGAGAAACATCAACCTCCTTCCCCTTCCATCATAGCGTAACGAATGCCGTAGCCCGCCGGGCGGAACCGCATTCCTGTCTCGGTGGTGGATGACGGTAGCGCCTCCAAGGTCCGGTCCCGCTTCAAAGAGCGATTGCGTCGATGCAGAGCTCGGTTCGGTGCGTGCGAGAGCATCAGGATAGCCGGTGCACTATTGGGAGGGTCCTCGAAGATGAGGGTGATGATAGAAGAGTCGACACGGGCCCGTGCTTTCAAACGTGCGAGTGATGACACCAAAGAAGAAGGAACGTTTGTACTCCCGTTCAGCAAGGCTGGGAGGGTGTAGTGTTCACCTCGCCCTTGCGGAGCAGTCCAAAGCCCGGATCCGACCGCTCGGCGGTGGGCGGCCGGTAGGTTACCTACGTAGTGAGCGTAAGGGATTGATCCTGCGATCGGGCTTTACTGCCGATGCCCACGCCTGACTTCCGAGTCTGTCGTGTGTCAAGGACACTCTGATGCGCGCGAAGCGATTCGCGACGCCAGGGGTCGAGGGTCTCCTTGCGACCTTCCTTCGCGGCGACGACGCATCATCGGCATCCACAGCTGTCAGGTCAACGATTGCTTCGGTGGTCGAGAAAGATGGTGATGGGTGGGATGAGGGGAAAGTGGTAAGATCAAGATCGAACTCGAGCTGGAAGGATTCGACGCCCGTTGAGCGCTCCACCAACATTCCAGGCCAGATCGGCCGGGCCGTGCGGCCCTCCACATCCGCGGACGCTTCCGTCCGTCAAGCCAGGAAAGCTTGATGACGACGGTTTCAAACCGACGATGGAAGTATCTTGATTTCATGTTTCCAAAACATATCACCGTCTTCCCGGTCGACGCGTCCTCACTCCTCCTACCACCTCCTACCACCTTATTCCCGCTCGTGTCTTGGTGGATATCGATCGTCGTGAGGTGTACCGTCTCCCACCACCTACGCGTTTAGTCCGTCCCTGACATCCCTTTCCACCACTACCTCTCCCCCAGCCGCATTCACGACATCGGTTCCCCAGCGCGATGAGGTCCACGACGGCCGCCATCCTGCTCGTGGCTGGCGCTCACGCCTTGCCCGAGCTCTCCGTCGTCAAACGCGATGCCAATCTGGCGGCGTCGCACGTCGCGAGAGGGTTGGTCAAGCGAGCGGGCACCGTGACGACGAACGTGTTCGATGTGCTGACGTGGAGTTCCGGAGGCGCCTACTACGCGAACGGTGGGTACAGGTCCGTCGCCGCACGCCCGCACCACTGACACGACGGCAGTGACCGTCGGCACCCCGCCGCAAGACCAGGTGGTCATCCTCGACACCGGCTCCTCCGACCTGTACTTTGACGCCTCCACCGCCCAAGCCTGCGAAGGGAGCGGGCCCTACTCCTGCCGCGGTGGCACCTTCAATCCTCGAAATTCGAACACGTACAACGTCGTCGACCCCGCGCCCGCCTTCAATACGTCCTTCGGCGACGGCTCGACGGCCGTGGGCCCGTTCGCGGAGGATGTGGTGGGCATCGGCGAGGTATTGGTCGACAACGTGCAGTTTGGCGTGGCCGAGGAGGTGAACAGCACCACGGGCTACGCGATCGGCCTGATGGGATTGGGATACTCGGAGAATGAGGCGACCGAACACCAGTACCCCAACATGCCGGAAGTGCTGCGGGATAGCGGGGTGATCAACAGCCGGCTGTACTCCATCTTTTTGAACGACGAGGGTGAGCATCACGTCCTGTCCTGCGCTACATCTCTGACCTGAGGTGCAGGTCAAACTTCCGGCTCCATCCTGTTCGGCGGCGTCGACACGTCCAAGTACACCGGCGAGCTCGCCACCTTCAACATCCTGCCCGATCAGATCACGCGCGGCATCGATCAATTCATCACGACCGTCACCGCCCTCAGCGCCACCGTCGGCGGCGCCACGACCAACGTGTTTTCCGGCGGCAGCAACAGCGCCGCGGCGTACGGAAACAGCGACCCCGCCCTGCCCGTCCTCCTCGACACCGGCTCCTCCGCCTGGAGCGTGCCGACCACGTTCTACAACCGCAACATCGCGCCGCTGTTCCCTTATGTCGACGGGTCGGGCCTTTGCTCGTGCGTGCACCGCGACGACCGCGACACCTCGCTCACCCTGACTTTTGGCGGCAAGGTCAACGTCACCGTGCCCGCCCGCGAGTTCATCGTGCCCCTCTACAACGCCACCACCAACCAACCCTTCCCCTACTCCCGCACCGCCGACGCCTGCGCCTTCATGATCGTGCCGGCGCAGGCGAACGGCGAGGGCTTCCAGACGCTCGGCGACGCCATCCTCCGCAGCATGTACGTCGTCTTCGACCTCGACAACGGCCAGCTCTCCGTCGCCCAGGCCGCCGTCAACAGCACCGCCGCCCCGGCCATCGTCACCGTCGCCGCCGGCCCGCGCGGCCTCGCGTCCGCCATCTCCACCTCGTACTCCGCCGCCCCCTCCAACACCTACTCCATCGCCGCCGAGGTCCAGAGCGCCACGGGCTCGTTCTCCGTCAGTTCGGCCGCCAGCACCATCGGCGCCGCGACCGGCACCGCCGCCGTTCCGGCCGACGCGCAGGTCGCGGCGACGGGCGGGAGTGGAGGCTCGAGCACGTCGGGAGGCAGCAGCTCGAGCTCGTCCAAAGGCGTCGCGGCGGGCTTGGTCGTGCCGGGCGTGCAGTGGGGCGCCGTGTGGACGACGGGCTTGGCGGTGCTGGGCGTCGCGGTCGGGGCGGGGTTGATGTTGTGAGGTGTTGGATGAGAAGATTGGACGAAAGGGGTGGTAGCTTGTTTCAGAAAATCGTTTGCATAGCATGGCGTGGAGCGGATTCGGCATCGCGAGGCCTTTGTCAGGCGGTATTGTGGGGTTTGGAGGGATCGCGTTGAACAGGAAGCGACAGCACAGCACAGCGCGGTATAGCAAAGGCAAGGACGCGTCTACAAGATACAGCGTGGTTGAAGCATTGTGGGGGTTTCGTGAGCCCGAAAACTGGACTGGCGGGTGGTTCACGATGCTCGTGCGAGGAGGGAGTTTTCGTTACCTAGACACTGGATACGGAACCCAAACGAACTTCACAAGTAACACCCAGCTCGAGATCGCGATCTGGACTTTTGGAGAAATGAAGATGGAAGCTGAAACTGAATCTGGAGTTTGGTGTTTGCCCGCCGTGAGCTGCTGACAACAAGCGAGTACAGGTACACGCACCTCCCTCGAACCGTAGCAATCGAATAGCACCCTATAGCTAGTACCTCGTCAAGTGTGAGGTCATCTTCGAGTCGAGGCTCACGACACACGTTCGACTGTAAAGTCAGAAGCTGAGAGGCTGGCCCGCTTTCTTTTCTCTTCGGACTCTTTTGCTGGACTAGATTCCAACACGTATACTTGACCTCCCTGACTTCAGCAGCCTGACTACTGGCGCGACAAGAAGATTCACGTCTCGATCTCGGCCTTGCTGTGCCACGAACGCCAAATTTCTTCGCTTGCCAACGTCTCTTTAGTTAGAGCAGACAAATGATGAACGTACTGTGACTCACCTAACGCAGAGCACCCAGCGTGGCTATCGCGCGTGGCAGGATGGAGCTGCGGAATTCACAAAGAGGCGAGGTTGTACGTTTCGAGCGTGCGCGCTGGCCCACCGCCGGAACCAAAGGTCGACAGGTCACAAGGAGCAAACATACAAAGCTCGCAAAGGAGAAGCTCGTACCGATACGCATCGAAAGGCGTAGGAGTCGCCGGACGAGAGCCGCCGGGCAAGGTACCACGTGTACTACTCCAGCGGACGGGCGCAGTGGCAGTCCACTATTGCAGATAAGCGCGCATATACCCAGCGGCGAGCTCCTCCTCTCGTTCCAGCAACCCGGGATCGACCGGGCGGCAAGCAAGAGCTACAGCCCGAATCAAGATGCTCGGGCGTGGATCGTTGAGAACGAGAGGCGCGCAGCGCCAGCGACAATTGGCGAGAAGGGTGTTGGACCCTCCTGGCCACAGTCCCCGGTCGAGTGGTTTCATTCAAGCGTGGGCACGGGCTGTGGCAAAAGAAGCGAGTCGAAGGACGAGGTGGGGTGGGTTCGAGGACAGAGGAGAAAGGGATGGGATGAGCGCCGGCGACCTGCAGACGTAAACTTCCCGTCCAGACAAGGGTCGTCAAGACTGCGGTTCACTGTCCCAACCCAGCTATCCCGTTGCAGCGCAAACTTGAACCCGTGTCGCAGTTGAGATTTCCGGCTTGAATGTCTTGGGAGCACGACCGACGAGCGAAAACTACGCCCAGGGATGTGCAGACAAGATGTGAGATACTTCTGATTCACAAGCTCTGCCCAAAAGAGCGAGTGCCGCACCACATTGAGCACCCCAATGAGATTCATAGATCCAGCGAGATTGTGTGAAAAGCACAATACACGTAGGGATCTGACTCGATGTGACTTGGACGTGAGACGGAGTGTTATTTCGTAACATTCCATTCCGGACTCCCGCTCGTCGTGAGGAGATATATCTCTACAGTGTATGAGCTCCATGCATCAGATCGACCGTGAACACATCCCAGATCATTTTACTTCCCTCCCTCCGTCATCAGAAAAGAATCTCTACTACGTCGACCCCGTCCTCTGCACGACCCCGAACCGTTTATTCCCCTGATCGAAGACGGCATACACGCTCTTCAAAAACGTATCCCCTAGAATATCGAAGTCCTGCTCGCCCCGGCTCTGCACGCCACCGTACGTGAACCCGTTGCCCACATCCGAGTAGAGCAGGTCCTCTTTCTGGATCGTGAAGGACTGACCCCCAACGTCGACGGTGAAGGTGGGGAGGGTGGAGACGTCGATGTCGGACGGGATGAGGTAGCCCTGCTGCGTGGAGTCGTACTTGCTCCCCGGGATGGCGGCGTACAGGGCCTTGACGACGGCGTCGCTGACGAGGGCGAGGGTGGTGCCCGTGTCGGCGATGGCGGTGTTGCCCCTTTGGGCGACGGGGGTGCCGTTGACGGCGGTGCTCTCGCTGGAGAACTGCCAGAACCCTTGGCTGTTGTCGACGGGGGTGTAGTGCATGCCGTCGGCGGTGGCGTTGATGGACGAGAGGGCGTCGTTGTCGATGAAGCCGAAGGTGTAGAAGCTGTTTTGCTGGGCGGAGGAGGAGTCGCGGGAGGCGCCCAGCCAGGCGGTGAAGAGCTCCTCGCCTTTGGGGATGTCGCTTTGCGAGATCATGTTCTCGACCGGGGTCTGGACTGGGGTGGGCTGGACCGTGTTGATGCTTCCTGGGAAAGGTCAGTATCAGGCTATTTTGAAGAGAGTGAGGAACGTACCCCATGCGAGACCCAAGAGACCGTCGCCGGCTCCTTGGAGGAATTGGTCAGACAGCTGCTTGGCGAGCTCGACGGCCTGGTTCTGGATGCTGATGCCACCGATCTGGATGGTGTGAGAACGACTCTTGCCTCTGCTTGACTGGTACAACTCACCTTCACCACATCGGTCCCGACATCACCCGAGGCGGTGCTCGAGTCGCCGTACTGAATCTGCCAGCTTTCGCCGGTGCTCCTCTTGAAGGTCGACGACTTGGTGGGGTCGAAGATGGTGTGGCCTGGCGGCATCAGCACGAAATCCACCCATAGCTTCCTGATTTTACTCACCCGACGTGTGGCCGCTGCGAGCGGACGACGTGATCTCGGTGGACCAGACCCAGAGATCGGCCGAGCCGGTGTCGAAGTCGAGGTTCAGGGTCTGGGCCGGGGTGCCGATGGAGACCGGGGCGAGGTACTCGGAGTCGTTCTGGATGTCCTCAGCGGGGACCGGCACACCGTCGGTAGTGCCGCTTCCATTGCCGCTGCTGGGAGCGGTGCCACTTCCGCTCCCACTGCCACTTCCGCTGCCGGTGCCACTTCCGGTGCCACTTCCGCTACCACTTCCGCTGCCGCTCCCGGCCGCATGGTGGTGGTGTTTCTTCCTCAGGCCGTGCTGGCGGATGTGGACCCTTCCGCCGACCTTGCCGCCGAACTTGCCCTGGTGCTCGACTTGCTTGCTCACGAAGAAGGGACCGTCGGTGGTGGGCGTGATGCCGTCTGCAAGTCACTCTTCTGTCAGCGCCATCCGGGTCAGGCTGAGGTGTGTCACTCACACTTGCGCAGGGCGTGGACGTAGGACTTGCGGCCGTCGCGGACGTAGTGGGCGTTCTCGGTCAACGGGATGCGGACGCGTTGCATGTTGGCGGTGCGGTGTGGGGAGTGTGGTGGTTTCTGTTGTCACGGGATGTGGGTATGAGGTGGCTTGACGGGTGAAGTGGTGGGCGACGAGCGCCTTTTGAGTCCTCAAGGCGGCAGCATGAGGCAACCGCGACCAACCGTGGTCTGCGTCATACCGCTTTGTCGCCTGCCCTCATGAGACCTGCAGGTGCGCGACTGCCCCGGCGCGTGTCCACGTGCTCCAGGCGACGTCTTTGTGTGCTTCTTCGAAGTTCGTTGTTGCTGGGCCCCCACCGCGTCATCGCATTCCCGTGCCTGCATCGGCGGGCGGCTGCTTGGTCGGGACATCGCGTCGTCGAACACGTGCTGCCATCACCGGACAGAGGGCGTCGTCGCGGTGGATCCCAAACGCACGTGATGGTCACTCCAGGCATTCTCCAAACGCCTTCCTTGGCCGGGCAACGGGGAGTTGGTGGACCCTGGCGGGACAGTGGACTCATGTCGTCGTGCGGTACTAGTGCGGGCGGCTGTCCGGTCCGGTCCCGAACCCGCCGCCATGTCCTGCATGGCTTGACCTCAAAAGACAAACCCCTCAGACTCGTACGCGTCCGTTTGTGCAAGACAACGGCTGGACCAACGTAGAAGGTGCATGTATCATGTGAAATC